>UEXM01000690.1_pt1 | contig 33624 bp, 44 predicted proteins | sample 1796661 | NCBI WGS metagenome assembly UEXM01 (sample SAMEA4772469, study PRJEB27181) | metagenome
CATTTGAGATCTAGAAGAAACTCTTATGTCGTCAAGTGTTTTTTCAAGTTTAATTCCAGAAGTATTTTCATATTTTTCTGAATCTATAATTGTATCATATTCTGCTAATAGCCCTCCAGAGTCACATCCTATACCATTATACACATTTGAACTTGATAAATTATGTAACACATAGCTAATTGCAAATGCTGATCTAATATATGTAAGTTCTACAGAATTCAATTCTTTAATATCAAAAGAAAGAAAACTGTGGTGCATAGGGTGATTAATTGTTTTATCAAAAGGTTGGGGTTCCTCTGCTTCAAAATTAGTTTTATATGTTATATTATTTAATCTTATTCGATCATCTTTCACTAACGAAACTTCGTAAGAAACATCAATGCTTTTTACTCTAAACTCATCATGCCCCACTTGATCTATTGCACTTTCTATAAAGTTAGTGTGTTCAACACTAACAGTACCATATCTACTTCGATTTCTAGCAGCTGCCCTTGAACGAGATGTTAAATTCATTTGGGATTGATAAACATTTAAAGGTAGTCTTTTTACAAACAGTCTGTGTACAAAAGGAAGATTCTCACTGCCTTTTACTGTATAAAAAGAAACATTATCCTGTACACCATAATAGTCCTGAAAGTTTTCTGGATATTTTATATAATCCATAATTGTCATATCATCGTACACAGCTAATGTTGTATTAGCTGGAAGATTATGAGGACTTACACCCATAGCATACGTTACTGGATCCATAGAATCATTACTATTTTTAACAAAATAACTAACTTTGTCACTGTCACCCCACGAGCCGTAGGATCTTGGATCTATCCACCAAATATCATTATAACCCTGCGGATTACCTCCTTGCCCATAATTACCGTCTGGATCTATAACAGATTCTAAATTAATATTATTATAAAGAACACTACCACTTGGTCCAGCATTTGCTATAGCTACTTGCAGTTCATTTACCCAAGGTAAATCCCACTCCCCTAAAACATCTATTACTCCAAAATGATTAGGATTATGAATTCTTAAAAATTGGTAATGTCGTTGAACTAAAGTAGTATCATCTAAATTATATAAAACACCTATTTGGTCTTCAGACATATTTAACCACGGCAAATGATTGTATTTTATAGAATATCCATTAGTATACATTGGAAGATTACTAGGACGTGCAGGTGCTATGTAAGATGGGTAATTATGTGTATAAGTCCTAGCGTCACCCCTAATACCTATCATAGGGCTATTTTCTATATTAGAATTATAAGCATCAACTTTATTTTGAACAGCACATATTAACAAATAAGGCTCATTAAGAGATCCGTGAGTATGCTCAGTTTCATAAAGACGCTCATCTGCTGGTACAGTTAAATGCGCAGTAGGATTTGATGCTACTGTGTCTGGAGTTATCAACCCCATATAAATACCCCCTAAAGTATAATCCCCTATTTCAGGAAGTGGTATTTCTTCTGGAGGAGTAGGATCAACAACAATACCGTCATTATCTGCAGGCATAGGCTCCATATTTAAAAACTTAGCCTGTCCTGTAGAATTTAAAATCTCTTTTATTTTATCTCGATCAGTTATTGTATATCTTATTTCATCTCCTTGCTTTAAAGTATAGTTATTTATTTCTATATCTCTAAATATTAGTTTCTCTGTATATTTAAATTGTATAAAAAGATTTCCTCTACCATTATCGTATTCAAAAATGTCAGGAGAAATGTTACCTGGTGTTAAAAATATATTAGATACAGCCTGCGAATCTACGTAGTCTATTTTTTCTAATAAACAAGTATTAATAACTTTAGGGTTTTCTACGTATCTATGCGTGTAACTTACAGGTATTTCTGAAAGACTTCCTCCCTTATCAATACTATTATATATTGCACCATCAGTTCCAGGACATCCGCCTTTTAATGCAGGAAAGTGTAAATCTATAAGACCAAAGCAATGTAATATATTATGTAATAAAGCATTTCCTTCTAGTTTATTTACAGTTTCAAAATATTTTCCTTCTTCTTTTCCTCCATAATTAACTTTTGATAAAACTTCTTTTCCATTAGCTATATAATTAAATACTAAGCCTCTTGTGTGAGGAATACCTAAAGATTTTATAGGAAAAACAATACCAAATAAATTATCTTGTCCTGAGTGCTCATTAATAAAAGGAAGTGTAGATGACCCATAAAGTGATTGAATATCCTTTAAAGGTTTATCGTTTAAACAGTTAACTAAATATATATTAAAAAATCTATCTGTGTCCCATCCAAATCTTTCTTTTATTTCTGTTTCAGGTATCCCTGGAACAGGAATGTCTGATCTAAACTGTCTGTGAGACACACCTTCTCTAACATAGTCTCTACTTTTAACAGAATCTTGTATAGGATTATAAACGTTATAAGATAAGTCAGAACCATCAATTCTATTTAATCCAGGCTCTGTTAATATATTTTTATTTTCGTCTATTCTTGCAGGTAAAAAATTAATATTTAAAGAAGGTTTATTTCCGTGAGAACTCTCGGATACTTCTGCAGTTTTATTAATTTTATTATTAAGTAGGTTTAAAATATAAGGTACAAAACGATAATCTAGATTCATTCCTGTACCTATTTTTTCCCCCATATGTATTAAATGAAATACAACAGGAACTCTAATTTTAAAACTATAAGCAGTTTGGTCAGAGTTTAAAGTTGTTAAAATACTTTCTGTATCTAATCCATGTGCATACTTTATAATTGCATCTCTCCAACCACTTAACACATCTTGAGCATCTTGTTCATGCGCATTATACCATGCATACATGTCCTCTACGTGAGGACAGTAATCATCTACCTGTGGTATGTACGAATTAGGCTTCGCCATTCTCACAACTATTTTTTAGTTCTTCTAATAAAGATTCTGCTAACAAAGCAGTTTCTACATCCGCTCTATCGCAGTCTTCACAAAACACATCTATAGAAGAATACATTAAATCCACCTTTTCTTGTATTGTACAAGTATTTGCAAAACAAAAATCAAATTCATTTATAATTTCACTATTATCTGCATTAGTTATATTAATTTTTACTTGATAAACATTATCTATAAAAATCTCTTCATTAAGTTGAAGTGCAGATCCAGAAGAATCTAAAATAAGATTTGATGCTAAATAAGAATTTAACATAGGTAAAAAATCTCGCATATCAATTTTGAATATAAAATCGTCTATACGATTAGGCCCGTCAAACTCCCAAAAATCATTAGAGTATACTCCTCCTACTGTGCTTTCTACATAAGTATCTTCTGTTAAAGGAAAACTTATAGGAACTGGTATAAGATCCTCTCCGTCAATAATAGGGTAAATAATAGTTAAAACTAAATTAATCTTGGCTAGATTAGGAGAAGCGTTTTGTCCTCCCCAACCATTTATATTTGCGCTAGATCTAGGTTTAGTTATGTCTGTGATTACTAAAGTTTTGCAATCGTTCTCTGTATGTATTGTTGTTTTTAAATCTAAGGCCATGGACAGTAATTAAAAAAGGGCAGACAGAAAGCTGCCTGCCCTTTAATTATATAATAAAATTATTTATTAGTCGCTAGTTAATGCAGTACCTGCACCTGTTGCGTTATTAAATAAATCTTCAAAGTCTGCTGCAACACCTGCAGAACCAGCTTCAAAAGCTACAACGATAGTACCTTTAACTTTACCACCATTAGCAATTGCATGTGGTTGGTTAGCTCCAGAAAGAGCATACTCGATAACCATTACATCATAGTCTGTACCATCTTTTGCTTGTAATTCAGCATAAGATTGTGCGCTAGGGAATCCAGTACCTGTAAAAGAAGCTCCTCCAGGAGTATCTTGAGATAATCCAAACCATTCCATATCTGCAATAGCCTCACCGTTAGTGTTACCTTTTGCAGAAGCTGTACTTGTATCAGAAGTAGTGTTAGCCCATCCGTCCAATTGATACTCAAAAGAAACTACGTGATAAGGATATAAACCTACTTTGTGGTATGCAGCTAAAGCTACAAATTTAAGACCTGCATCTGCAGCTTCAACAACTGCAGCTGTAAGAGACTTAGAATCTGCAGCAGCAGCAGCACCTTCTTGAGAAGGCATGTCTAAAGTAATGTTTGCACCGTTAACTGCTTTAATCTTATATACAGGAACGCCTACACCAGCAGTTTGACGAAGGTATAAACCTGCAGTCAATTCGTGGTTAGCACCACTTGCAACAACTTGATCAGAACCGCGAGTCCATGCTAAAGTTGTAGAGTTAGCAGTATCTACTTCAGTAGAAGCTTTTGAAAAACGTTGAACTGAGATCTTAGCTCTGTTAGGTCCTACTGTAGAACCGTCAGCAAAAGCCATTTTACCCATTTTTTGAGCAATACCATTTACAATTTCAATTTGCTTTGCGTCTGCATCAGACACATACTCAAAGAAATATTGATCTTTTTGCTCAGAGTAAATCTCTGTGTCATTAATAAATTGTAATCGTAAAGAGTAACGATTAGAGTTTATAGCGTCAACTGAATTACCAGTGTTAACGTCAGTATACCCAATATTAGAAACTTGAAAAGCTTCTGATGATGAGTCTGCTATTGCTTTAACTCGTACTATATCATCAAAGTCAAGAAGAGGTGTAGAACGAATACTACCATCTTGATGAGGTTGTACCACTCTAAATTTGTCTCCTGAAGTTAATGCAGTTGCAGCTAATAGAGTACCATACTCATCAGCCACACCAAACTCACCTGCACCTGCTGTTGCTGATGCCGCTAAGTCTGCTAAAGTTTCACTAGAGCCACTATCGTAGTCCCCAATGAATACGTGAAAATTATGTCCGTAAATTGCCATTTGTTTTCTATTTTAAAAAAATTAATTAATTATTATATACCTGTTGCTGATGTTGAAGCAGCATCAGGAGCTACTGTTCCTGTTGTAACTTTACCAAACGCTTCACAATGTACTAAGTTAGCTGAAATGTATGTAAAAGTGTACTGTGAACCTTTTGCTCCACCTGCACCAGTTACATCATCCGCATCTAATGAAAGTATTTTTGAATTGTTTGTAATAGGAAAAGTTTCTACTGCATCTGCAGCATTATTTGCAGCTACATTTAACATACCAAACATTACTGTACTACCTCCATTAGCAAATCCTAATTTAACTTCTGAAGTTGCCCAATCGGCCGCAGCTAGTATTTTAATTACCATACCAGCGTTAGCCGCTGTTGCTTGAGGTAATGTAATAGCTCCTGCTTGAGTTGTTGCTGCAACCCACACTGTATCTGCAGCTACTGCTGTTAAATCTTCAGCACCTGTTCCAGATTGTGTTATTACATTATTGTTTATTGAGCCTGCAGTAAATGTTGCTATACCAGTAACCGCTAACGTGCTACTTAAAGAAGCAGCTCCAGTAACAGTTAAAGCACTAGCAACAGATTGAGCATTCGCATCAGATGAACTGATGTAGTCTCCCGCAAGATCATTAAAATCCTGTGCTCGAACGGGAGTATTACCAACTAGTCCTCCTTTATTAAAAGAAGGAGCTACATTGGCATTTGTTATTTTTGCTGTTCTTGCCATTTTATTTATTCTATTTCGTTAAGTTCTATTTTACTTGATTGGTATCTTGGTTGCTCTATATTTTCTAAAGCATCTAAGACAGCCATCCTTACAATTTCTCTATGTGTATGTTTAGCCAAATCACACTCTTGCCCAAGATCATCTCCTTGAGGAAGTTTTACAGCGTTAGCTGCTCGAATATATCTTATATTATAATCTTTTAATATTACGTCTGGGTGATGTATCAGCTCTACTTGTTGAGAGCCTCCGCCTTCACCTTCTGTACTACCTCTATAATCTAATCTATACACAGTGTTCAAATCTGGTTTATTAAAAGGGTCATTTATAATTTTATTATATCTATCGTAAGTTAAAGGTGTTACATTTATAATAGTTCTATTTGATGCTGCTAGCGTCGAATTTTCGTTATCATAAAGGTTAGAAGCAACAATCCCTGTAAAACTAGGATGTTCTGCTATAACAAACTCTGATACCATGTGTCTATAATTTGAAGGTAAAGTTGCAAAGTTACCGTTTGGCAAGCTTCCATCATCTTCACCTAATTCGTCTGAAAGAACAACAATACGTTTATTCGTAATTAAATTACGAAGATCATCTCTACGTTTTGCTTCCTCTTCAAAACCTGTTTGTCTTCCATTAGCGCCATACATTCTTTTTGTAATAAATTTAGCAATTGCCATGTTAAGAAACATATCAACTTCTTCTTCTAAAAACGAAGGAGCATCAAAAGAATCTCCTTTGTCTAGCAATAATCTAAATTCTGCATGCATTTGCGCTACTGTCATACTACTTACTTATAGATAATTTTCCCTTTAAATCTAAATACACTTCCTGATTGTCAGGATTTTGTAAATATTCAATCGTCTGCTCAAGTGTGTAACCTACAATATCTCCACCAGGAAGCTGATATTTAGTACCATTTTTAACAAGAACTCTAGATGATAAACAATCATCAATAAATGCTCTCATTTTAAATGTTGGGTCATCTACAGTATCTAAAAATTCTTGAGGATTATCAGTTACAATTTTATCAAGTTGCGCCTCAACAAAATCTACAGAAGCATTTTCTCCTGCTCTTTTACCCATAACCTTAAGAACATCTTTCATTTCTGAAGTAGACATATTACTAAATACTTTGTAAGCTTTACGCTTAAGTTTAGATTTTTGGTTTTCTACTTTAGCTTCTTGCTCATCAGATGTCATTACATATTCTGCAAATGGTGTATCAAAACGTTCCATTTCTGAATTAGCAACTCTTTGGTGAGCTTTTAAAACAAAGTATTTAACCTCATCTTCTGGATTGTTTAAATCTAAAATAATACCTTCTTTTGGTACATCAACTTTAAAATTAGCCCAATAATCTCTATTGTACTTAGATAATGTACCTGTAGACATATGCATTTTAGTTTCAAGACGAACTTCGTCTTCTTCAGTCATTCCAGTATTAAGTACCCCTGTACCTTTTGCTGCTTGAACAGTTAAACGTTCAAAGCATTTAGAATAACGGAGGCTCCCGTCGTGATCGTCGGGAAGCCATCCGTGTTTCTTTATAGGTTTAAGAGTAACTTTATCTCTTTTAACACTTTCTCTCTTCACTGGAGCAGTCGCTACTACCTCAGATACTTCTGGGGTAATTTCTGTTTTTGCTACTTTTTTTGCCATCTTCTTTCGTGTTTATTATTTAATTATCTTATACTGCTGACGAGTAAATCAATTCTGCACAAGACATTGGGTTTTGAATTAAAACACCTTGTTGCGCTTGAGCAAATAATTGATAACCATCCACAGGAGAAGAAGAACCTGATGAGAACGATGTGTTTGGTCCTAACGGTGAAGTTGAACCAGCAACATGCCACATTAATTCTTTACGTCCTTTAGGATATACTCGACGAATATTGTTTTCTCCACCTGAAGTACCCATGTTTAGGATAGTGTATCGGTAAGATTCAGTGTATCCACCTTTTGGATGTGGCACACGGTTACGAATCTCATCATCATACAATGGTAAGTGAACTAGAGTAAACTTGATACCTTGTGGTCCCATGTATTCTCTGTACTGACCTTGGAATCCTAGATTTTGTCCGTCACCAGAAATTCTTTTAGAATCTAATGGTTGGAATCTTGCAGCGTGGTTTTCAAGAGCTCTATGGAATTGTACCATACCTCTTTCACCTGTAAACGCTACGAAGTGACGTTGATCTTCTGGAAGTAAGTTAATTGATAAGTTCAATAAAACATCTTCTAAATAATCAATTGTAAAGTCTGTATAGTGGAACTTATAAGATGGAGAAATTTGCTCACGTAAACCTGCACCTTCAACGATAGCAGATCCAGAGTCACCCATCATAGCGTAAGCTCCATTAACTTGTTTGTTAGATTTAGAGAACCAAAGCATACGCTCTTTTTCTTTCATCCACTGACACATAAATTCGTATTCAGCATATTGAGTCCAAATCTTTGTAGTCTTGTTAGACTTAGGATCCATCATCTCAATAACTAAAGGACGCTGGTGCATGTTACCAGGCACAGTGTAAGTTTTAGATAAGAAAGACATTGCATTACGCATTTTAAATGGAGAACTGTAATGAGTTTCACCATAAGTTCTGTTCAAAGTTCTTTCTTGCGGAGAGTACTCCTTACTTGCTCTAGCCCCAGCTGCAATTAAGCTTGGAGGAATAAAGTCTGCAGGATTAGAAGTCATTAAAGTACAAGGATAAACATAAGATGATCCTTCCATGTAAGGCTCTTGCATTACACGAACAGCAGTTTCACCGTCATCTAAAACTAGTTTGTCAGACATAGCGAAATACTTTTCTGCCATTTTAATGTTTACGATAGCACCGAACTGTCCAGGCTTAGCTGCTAAACCTGCGTCAGAGTTACCTTGTATAACAACTGCTTTTTCGTCGTCCCCTTTTAGGTACCACTCAAAATCGTTGTCTGTGTCAAGCTCTTGCTCTCCACCCCCTACAGATAGGAAGTAATCCATACCTGCATATTGATTCATACCGAACACTCTACTAATGATATTAGATACCAAAGTAGGCTCGGCAGCGAATACGCTTCCTAGGTGGTTCTCAGTTGTTAAGCCAGACCAGCTTTTAGGAGCGTACAATTGTAATGAACTAATTGTGTTTGCCATTTTTAATTAATTTAATTATTACTTGTTGTTTATATAAATAGCTCCTATCGTAGAGATTTTCTCATAGTGTCAAAATTAACAGCTTTAGAGTTACCTCTACTTGGTCTGGAACCAGTTTTTTTCGTACTCTTAATTGCGTTGGCCAACTTCCGTGTTGTTTTGGTTGTTGACTGACGTTCAAATGCTGAAAAATCCCACTTAAGGACTGTTGCTAAATATGCTATTTTTAAGTCAAACTCAGGATCTTTTTCTCTCATTCTCATGATTTCATTTTTTCCGTTCTTATCTAACTTAGTTATACCTTTATACAAATTGTCTCTATCTTTTGGAGACAACTGGAATCCAGGTAAAATTTCTTCTTTTTTTCCTATATGATCTTTAAGATCTCCTAACCACTGCTCGTGTGCTTGGATTCTTTGTTTTTGTTCTTCTTTTTGCTGTTTAATAAGTTGAGTCTTTTCTGCTTTTTGTATCTCTTTTAAAGATGCTAAAGCTTCTTCTGCCTCTTCCTTTAACACACCAGAATCTTCGTAACGATTTAACTTTCGTGTAATTCGTTCTTCAGACCAACCGCTTTTAACTAATAAATCTCTTACTAGCATTTTTTGTAGAGATAAGTTATCTTCTAAACTTTCTTCTGCAATTGATCCATAAGATTGCTCACTTGCGCTTGCATTAATCAAATCATACATATTCACACCTGCTTCATAATTTTCTAAGAGATATTTAATCTCTTCAGGCATGTTATCTTTATATTCTGCGACTTTGTTATCAATAGTTCCTTGAACTTTTTCTAATAACCAGTCTTCAGAATCTTCAAACTCTTCATCGTTAAAATCAATTAAACCCTGATCTCTTTGCATTTCTGCAAATACTCGAAGTGGGTTATCACCTTCTTCTTCAACAGGCTCTTCAGTTTCGCTTGCCTCAGTTGTTTCTGAAACTTGCTCTTCTGGATCCTCTTTAGTATTTGATTCTTCAGGTTCATCAGATTTTTTGACTTCTACTTCGTTCTCAGGCAGCTCGTCAACCTCTTGTATTTTTAACTCTGGGTTAAAAATACCAGGCTCTTCTTCTTCAGTTTTAGTTTCTTCACCTTCAGCTTTTGGCTGCTCCTTCTTCTCTTCTGGATTTGTTGTTAGATTATCCAACACACTCAAATCCAATCCATCTAAAATGTTATCTTCTATTGCCATAGAGTTTTGTTTATTAAGTGACAAAAATAATTATTTTAATATTCTGTGCAATACCTTGTCACATGAGTAATGCGTAAAAATTTTATTTTTTATAGCTAAAATATAATTTTATAGATTATACTTTTTTATTTTGTTTAGCTATTTTTGCTTTTTCTATTCTTTCTTTAGATGCTAGTTGCTCTCTTTCTAGTTGCATTTTTTCTTTCTGCAACTGTCCATCTTGCGCTACTTTAGTTTTTTCAATATCTAGTTTAGCTAGATCTACGCTATCTCTAACACCATTATCATTCATATCTTGATCCACTGCTTTACCCATAAGATTCATTCTTGCAATTTGCACCTTAGTTTGGTTGTCTTCAGTATTTCTTTGATCTTCACGATTTTCTTTTTCAACTTCTATTTGCAGCTTTTGTTGTTCTAAAGCTTGCTTTTGTTGCTCCATTTGCTGTTGTTGTTGCATTTGCATTTGTTGCATTTGCATCGCTTGTTGGTTTTGTTGTTGAGCTCTTTGTTGAGATTCAGCTTCAGAACGTTTAAGATTTTGTCGTAAGTCTGATATAGAGCTTGCGTTATATATTTGTACCACATCTGATAAAGTCATTTGTTCGTTTTGTAGAGCAGCATGCGTTAATTGTTTCAATGCTTCTATTGCCATGTTATCTTTTGCAGAATTAGAAACAAACAATCCATACTCGGACTGTGCAAACTGATCTCCATTTAATTTAAAGAATACGTTAGCTAAATCGTCAGTCATATAAGTTATGCGTTTAGAATCTCCTTTGTACACATCTCTTGATACATTTAACAAACTTTCTAAAACTCTAGTTTTAGTTTGGTTATGGACCTCATACCATTTTTCTGTAATGTGCGATGACTGAACAACAGCTCTTTCTGTATTACCTACTAACTCAGATGTAGATATAGAACCCATTCTTTGCGGTGTAACACCTGATAAAGTATATATTTTTTGCTCTACAAAATCTAAAAGCTGTACATGTTGTTGTATATAATTACCAGTTTCCATATCTAACACTTTGTTTTGTGTAGATATATTACCTGCTAATTTACCAGTGGACTGTCCTTTTTTACCTTCGTTAAAAGAATCAACAAAACCAAACTTCATTGATTGTGCATAGTACATCCACTTTTCTACTTCCCATCCATCAGGAATTAGTGACAAATCTATTAATGATATTTTACCTTGGTTAGATGCTATAGCTAACTCTAACCTATACCACATAGTTATGTACATGTAAACCCAAGGCACTAATCTGTCCATTAATGATACAGATTGTGAATTGTTTGCATTATATATTGTTCCTACGTAACCAGAACTACACAAAGATAAATTATCCATGTGTCTAAATTGTTGAGGTCTAACTCTAATATTTACAAAAGTATTCTCTCCGATTTTGGTTCCTTCCCAATATTCGTTTACCCACATATACTCTATAGACTCACCAATACTTTCATTTATTTTGTAAGTTTCTCCTACAATAGTTTCTTGTGGAACACCTTGCTCATCAATATAAGTTAACTTACCTATCTTACGCATAGACTTCCAAACTACTTTTGTAACACGTATGTTACCATCTTGATCATAGTAGTTAAAAATATTAGAGTCGTGATCTGTTCCTTCTCTATTCTCTATATAAAGTTTTTCCTGGCTAGGAAAATTTAAAAGACTTTGACTATCTACAGAACCTCTATGGCCTTGCTCTTTTTCTAATTTATCTATCTGAGCAGGAGTGAGATCTTCGTAAAAATTATCAATAACTGTATTAAGAGACATAAATGTATCTTCTACAATTACATCTGCATTATCTACATAATCTTCATTGTGAGGTAGTAGAACATAAAACTCTAAAGGATTAACTCTGCGAACTGTAGGCTCATTAGATACTTCTTCTATACAGTATATTTCTTCTCCTACTAATAGCGCATCCTCCCATCCTTTTGCAAATTTTGTTTTTAATTTCTGCTCTCTTTCTAAATAATTAAGAAGTTTGTTAGCAGTAGATTCATTCATATCTTGAAAATCGTAATCAAAATATTTCTGAACTCTTTTTAAATGCTCAGGTATACTAGCTTGTGCTTGTTGCATAAACTGTTGGGCCTCCTCTTGAGAAGTTGGTTGGCCCATAGACTGTAAAAACTGCTCTGTAGTTTGTTGTATTATATTTTGGAATATACCTACAACCTGTTTTTTCTTTTCCTCTTCTTTGGAAGATATAGATTCTTCATTAACAGATCTAACTACATATGAAAAAGCTCTTTTAGCTTCTTCGCCAAAAAGTAAATTGAATATAGGCGATACTATATCATAGTATTGCAAGGTAGCAGGAAGCTCTAGTGAACCACCTAATCCTAGAGGATCAGTTACATACTCCAGATCTTGCTTGTCAAACTTACCATTATAAAGATCGTAGTTCCGCTTTTTCTTAAAGCGAGAACTACGTCTTGTATTATCGTAAACACCTACTAAGCCTAATCCAGCTTCTATGCATTCTTCTCCCCACTTCTGAGTCTTTTTCCTCCGACTCAGTTTTTGTCTGGGAAAATCTAATCGAGGCATAAGTTATTTTTAGTCTACTTCTAGTAGTAAAAATTCTACTACAGGATTGTTAGCTGAAGATTTAACTTGTATTTTAGTGTTATCTGCTGTTGGGTAGAAGAAAAATTCTCCTGGAGATAAACGAGCAAAAATTTGATCCCCGTCATCTGCAAAGATTAAATCATCTGTTGCATCTGTATTTTTTGCATATACATATGCTTTTTTACCACCATCATCTGATCCTGCTAAAGCATTAACATTAATATCATCGTATGAAGTAGTAGTTTTTAATCTAGTTAAACCTTGACGGTTATCACCATTGATAACTAGTGCATCTGTAACTGTCTTATTTAATGATATTACATTAAACAGATCAGTACTAGATATACTGAAAGTTACGTTTAAAGTTGCGTTTGCCATTTTGTTATAATTTTAAGATTATGCTGCTGCTTTTTCCATTAATATATACTCTACTACAGGAGTTCCGCTTTGAGGCTCAAGATCTATATCTTGCATATCAGAGATAGGCATAAACATAAATTCGCCAGGTCCTAAAACTGAAAACCAGTCACCTGATGCTGAGTCTGTACCGTGAGCTGAGCATAATCCAATTTTAACATATTCGCCAGATGTAGTACTAGTATTGTGTAAAAATACATAAGCTCTATCGTTAGTTCCGTCTAAAGCTTTTAGTGATATATTATCTTCTGTTCCTGAACCAGTAAGTACCAAGCGGCCTACTAGCATTTGATCTCCTGCAGGAGAGAGTGCGTCTGTTTCTGTAAAACTTAAAGTTTGCTTTGCAAACAAGTCTGTGCTAGAAAGAGACAGTGTTACATTTACTGTTGCCATATTTATATTATTTTTAAAATTCGCGAATTAAAGGACAAAAATATAAATTTTAGTATTTCTGCCAAATAATAATCTACGAAATTATATTTTTAGTTTTTACGTTTATAGCTAAAAACGCGTTTTCTTTTTCTTAAATAAAGATTTATTCCAAAAACTTTGATCATATATAGTAGTAGTTTTGGTTTCTTTCTCTACTTTTATTTTTTTAACTTCTTCTAGATGGTACATTACCATCATAAATGCCATAACCCTATCAAAGTTTCCTACATCGTTATATGCTATAAGTTCTTTTAATAGCGCTAGACTTCTTATTTTATGTAGGTTTAATAAGCCTTCATTTTCATAAGGATCTAATAACCACATCTTAATTAGTTCCTCACCGTACATTTTTAAAGGCTTAGACATATGCATACCTTTTTGACGCTGCACTTTACTATGTTGTACAACATCTTTTATAATCTCAGGCTGATCTGCAAGTAAATATGTTTCATGTTTGTGTTCTAAATATTGAAACAATCCTTTACGTTCATTCTCATACAAGCACTTAGCATTATAAAACTTAAGTAATCTTCTTACATTTTCGTAATATTGGTTTGCTGTATCAGGTCTACCTGTGTATTCAGCCACAATACGATTTGTAAGTTTGTTTAATATAAACGTAGATCCTAAAGAAGAGGTGGTAGATTCATCATGATCATAAGGGTCAGTACCTGCAAGATACATGCCATACGGTATTTCACCATCTCTATCTTCATAAGGCATTTCATATATAATCACACATCCTGCTATATTATCATTACCTCTAATTGGAAACTCATAGATTGGTTGTAGCTTTGCATTAGGCTTCCAGTTTACTTTACCTGAGTCTGCATCTATATACAACTCTCCTATGTAATCATGATTACGTTCTCTGTTAGATGCCTCTAACTCAGCAAGTCTTGTAAGTAAATCTGCCACTGGAAATAAGTTACCTGTACGTGTAAGAAATACTTCTGATGGTACAAGTGGTCTGTTCTGTAGCTCTGCATCTAGTGCACTTCTAGCATTTTTACCTTCTTTTAGTTTTTCTCTAAATTTATCTAGGTAATCTCTTGCAGACTGCTCTTGTGTATTACCGTTAGCGTCTTTAAACTGATTTAGTCCTCTGTACGCAGGAACAAAATAAGATATTTTACCTTTGTCTTCCCACTCATCGTCAAAAGAAATCATATCATAGACGTCAGGATTGTAAAACATATCTCTTGCATCTACAGTACCACCGCCTTCCATGTCACCACCTGTACCAAGATACATGCAACTACCAAATTTGTAAGCCCCGTTTTTCATACATTCTACAGATGCTTCGTGCGACGCCTTTAGATTATTAAACATACCAATCTCTTCTAGCACCATCACAGCAGGACGAGTACCATTGGCTGCAAATGGGTTATCTTTAAATGTTCGATGTTTAATTTTAGATTTAGAACCCATAACTTTCCAGGTTCCACCAAGTTTTTTCTTGTACTCCGCAATAACTTCTTTACCAGAGTACCAACTACCGCCATATTGCTTAGAAAAAGGTGAGGGAAAGAATTTATTTCCAATTTCTATGCCACCAGGTAAATTATCTAAGCCAAATTGCGTCTTTTTTAGTATATCACCTGAATATTTAGCGTCACCTGCACCTACAACTATCTCTGTAGAGGGTGGATTTTTTATAAGTTCAGGATCATAAGACTTCATACCGTCGAACACAAACTCGTGTCCTGCTACGCCACCTGCTACAGAGTATGACTTACCAAATCCACGGCTTCCCATCATCATAAAATTCTTAGCTTCGTTTTCCCATAAAGGTTTTCCTAAACTTTTTTTATGTGTCCTGCGCATATATTCTGCAGCAGGCACATAATTATCTTGCCCTATAAACTCTCTGTTACATGTAAACTGTTTATCATCTTCAAATCCAGAAAATCCACGTGCTTCTACCCAATTGTAAAAAAATTCCCATTCAAGATCTCTAAGAAATGGTTTACCTGGAGTTTTAGTTTTAGAGTGTGCAGTTTTATTTAAAAGGATTGTCCAAAAGTTTACATAAAAATAAAGATTACCTGGCATCCATACTCCGCCTACCCAGTAACCTTCAATACACCTCTTTTTTTCTTCTCTCCAAAATAGCAAATACTCTTCACTAGCTGGATGAAATTGAGGGATTTCTTTAAGTAAAAAAACATCCTTATTAATAATCATATCAATCCTTTCTCAGACGCTGATTCCTCGGCTCCACCTTTTGTAGAACCTTCGTTAGTTTCTTTATCCACGAGTTTAAGAAGACGTTCATAATCCTCAAACAATTTAACATTTGTTTTAAGTAACCCTTCGATAGTATCTGCATTATCTTCATAAGTAAGTGTATCTAAGTATAATGTTTTCTCATCCATCTTTTTATTCCACACCATAAGCTGTCTTTTAGCAGGACTAATTAAAGATCTTTCATAATAAACCATTGCTTCTTTGTATTTATCCCAATCAAACTTTTCATCTTTAAGATGATCTTTAGCAATTATATTTTTTCTAGTGGGATAAGAAATATTGGAAAACTTAGAATCAGGGTCTACTAAAAGAGCAATAGCCCACATTATCTGTGAGCTTTTGCTTTTAGCTTTGCTTTTATCTTCTTTATAGATAGAAGCAAACGGGAGGGGGACTTTTAATTGAGGATGTAACTTCCAAAAGTTTACATCTATATCAAATCCTTCTAGTATCATTTTACAATACCTAGTACATCAAACATATTCATTTGGAAATATTCTATACCTTCTACATTTACCATAAATCCTTGGCCTTTGGGTATTACAACATCTCCAACTTTAACCTCTTTAACATCTTGACTAACTGCTACAACTGTAGCATGCCCGTCTCTTTTATCTGCCTCTTCTTTTAACATAGACTCGGATTTAATAATTCCGCTCTCTGTTTCTTTCGCCACATCTGGCATTTCTACTACAATGTGATTCCCTAAAGGTTCGTAATTAATCATGTTTACCATTTTTTAAGTGGGCAATGTGATTGCATTGACCGTGTTTTTGCTACTAGCGGACACCCGCATTTTTTACATCTATTTTTAACATTGTGTTCACATTCTCCGCATATTTCAACTCTAGCTTTTGCTATTTTTTCTACATGTGGGTTTGGAAACACGACATTTTTCCAACCGTTAAATATTTCAGCAACTTTACTTGCTGGACTTCTTTTGTCGTCTTGGGCCATCTTTATAATATTTTAATCTGTTTTTCTTTACTGTAAACATACCTAAATGTTTTAATCTTGTAGATTTAAAATCCTTATTTTCTATAGTATCTTTTAAAAGACCAAACTGAGATTTAACAATAAGATCAATTTTAAACTCACTTAACTTATACTTTTTTGCAAGCTTCTTAATTATTTTGTCCACGACACTTTATAAGTTACTTCAATTCCATCTTCTTTTATACCTTGTAGAATTGTAGGATTTATAGTTTTATCTACAATCATTTTCTTCTTTCTAAGCATTGTAATATGATTATTAAAAGAAGCTTCAGACATTCCAATTTGTTTTCTAACTAGTTTTCTTACAGGTGTAGAAAATAACATTTTATCTAATCCCTCTTTGTTTTTGTTAGATTGCCATATAGATAAAAAACTAGAAAGCACTTCTATTTCTTTGTCTTTTAATTTTAACAAAGGGTTAAGTATTTGAAGATACGCCTTCATAGAGTTTGGTATGTTTCCTTTAATAGGTACTATCATGCGTCAAATATAATAAAATTAATTATAATTCAACATGTCGATAATTTCTTTTCTATAATCTGCACACTTTATAAGCTTGTAAGTGTCATTTTTTCGTTAAACCAAACTATAAAAAATTCGTTTATTTTAATGTTTGTTTCGTATTCTATTATGTATCTGTATAATGAAAGTTGTAAAGAGTATGTAGAAAATTCACACTCGTCTAGGTGAGATACAGGCCCAAGCATCTTTTTTTGGTACCTGCTTTTGTAAGTCATTCTTTTGTTTGTCTTCCAATCAAATATAACCAGCCCTCCAAGAGTATTTGAATAGTAGAGCTGGTCAACCATACCGCATATCCCAAGATCGCGAGAACCAACGCACAACTCAGAGCGAATAGGTATAAGATTTTCTTTTGATTCTTCATAAAATTCTAAAAAGTGGGACTCAATTTTGTCATACGCTTTCATATCTAAATCAAAGTCATATGTTACATTAGTGAGGATCTTATTATTAATGTAGTTTTCCGCAAATGCGTGAAATTTACTACCTTTATTACATGCACGTAAACTAATCGAATCCCACTTATCTAGAATGTCCTGCAGTTTTACATTTTCTTTTTCTGCAGAACGTGCTGCCCAAAAGTCTCTCTCAAAAGTTTCTTTGAATTGTCCAATGAATGTGGTAACAGATATAGCTTCCTGACCCCCGACAGTGTATGTGTGCCCCTTCTCCGTAAATACCACATCATTGAACTTGTTTAATTCTGTGTATAAAAACATAATATCAATCTTCTTCTCCTTCTCCTTCTTCATAAACGGTTTCTGCTTCTACAGTAGAATCCGTTATCCATGATTCCCATATTATCTTTGCTTGTTCTTTTGGATCTGTCATATCACACTTAATTGTTAAAAGAAAAGTGGCCAAAAGAAAACCAAACTGAAATGCCACTAACTTTTCAATCGGGAGAGTCATTGTTGGTTCAACTCTCAAACATCAAACGAAGATACTTGTCTGTTCCAACAATCGTCTCTGATTGAAGTGCTAGTTCGGTAACCCAGCTTGCAAATGTAATTAAAAATTTATTATAAAAAAATAATTTTAAAATTTTTTGCAGAAATGAAAGAGTAGACCACCTATATATCAGCACCCCTTCTATCTTTTGCGGGCTAACACCCCCACAGTGCAAATTATAAATTTAATCCATAACAAGTTATGTCTACTAAATTCACAATTTACAAAGTGTCGCTTTCCGAAAAGAATAACACCACTATCGTCCTAAAGGCCGACAGTGCCGTATCCTTTGGAAACTTGCGCCTACAATCAGTCGTTATGAATAACTCCTTCTGTTGGCACACTTTCCGCGGAAAGCTTGACACGGAGTTTATTCAACTCCAACAGCAGCACGCTACTGTTGAAGTTCAATCACCACAAATTTCCGTCGCTGACGCTGACGGAAAAGGTGGTGGTAAACTCCTGCTCTCACCTAACTCACACCTAAAGGTGTTCGTTAACGGTGTCGAGCAAACTGCTACGGTTGCTGCGCAACCTCCACAGTAATAATAGAGCCCTAACGGGCTCTTTATTTTTTTGGTTGATCTATTTGGACTTGGTTGCGTGATCTTTCGTGCACCTGTTCATATTCCCACATATCAACTTATAATTCACTTACACACTAATCCACTACATTATAATATATAGCTAATTATGGAAATCAACGACGAATTAAAAAAAGCTCAATTAGATAAAGATTGGGATAGTATCAAAAGAATATTTGATAAGATAAACGACATCTGCCAACAAGAAGCAGACATGAATGTACTTGAGTTCTTAAAGTATAGAGATAATACTTCAGAGTCTTGTAGATACTATTCTTTACATTCTAAGACTAAGATAGGACCGTATAAAAACAAACCTAATTGGAATCCAAGAACTAAATCTAAATTAGATTTACTTGACTTTAAAAATAGAATAGATTCAAGTATTGGACGCAGATTTCAAGAAGATGCAATAAATGATATGGACACAGGAGAGCAGTAATATGCTCTCCTTTAATATAACTAATTATGAAAAACGCTACACTTATAGAATACCTACAAGCAAGAGTAAAAACTCTTGAGAAAGAGAATAAAAAGCTTAGAACAGATAATAGTATCCTAAGCCAAGTAGTTGCTAACCTAAAACGAGAAAAGGTTGCAATGCAAACACGATAAAACTAGAAACTTACTAAAATACAATCTAGTTCAAAAGGTCGGGAGTAGCTTACCCTTAAATTAACCTAAAAAGTGGGAGGCTGCTATGCAGTACGTTCGTAGTCACGATAATTGTGGAACCACAACTAGATTTTATTACAGAACTAGAAAGGACGTGATATTCGTCGTAATCCTAAGCATGATGACAAACTGCTTATTTTAATTAAAGCATATGGTACAATAATAGCCGTAAAGGTTAGAATTGATAGGTTCAATTCCTGGTTCTGTAAAATGTTATTGGCAGGTTCGATTCCTGCATGCTTTACTATGCGTAAGCATAATCAACAACAATTATTTATTAATCAGTTAAAAAAAAGAAAATGACTGAACAAACTCAAACAACAGCAGTAGCTCAAGTAGTTACAGATGCAACACCAGTAAAGATTCATGGTATTGTACCAACAGTTAACCCATCAGTGTTCCAACTAATTTTACGTTCAGAGAACACAAAGCCTTCGGCATCAGGTAGTGGACCAGAAGGATTCTCCATGTTTATGAGTACATATGCTCAAAATAATATAGAGAAAAGAGTTAAGTATCATTCAGTAGATGCTAACTTCTTAGAAGCTTATGGTCTTGCTGAAGTTACACGTGACAACAAAGGTAAACTAACAAATGTAGAACTAAATGATATTGATCCTGTATCAGGTGAGATGATTAGTGGTGCAGTAGAACTAAATAGTTTACTGAGAGTTAAGGATATTAAAAATCCTATTAACAACCAGTCTATTGTACCTGAGAAATTACCTGAGCATAGACTAATTGTACTTGAGACATTTACACAAAAGTTTAATAAAGATGGTAATGGAATAGTAACATGGTCTCAAAAGCCTAAGCAGAATCCTTCTACTAAAGAAGTATTATGTAATCAAGGCAAGCCAATTTATCGCAATGTGGATCTTACATTTGATATGTCAAGAGAAGATGTATACATCAAGCATGATGGTACAGAACCTATGGCAGCAGTCAGTAGCGATCCATTTGCTCAAGGAACTCCAGATGGATTAATGGGGTAGTTTGCAACTGATAGACAGAGAGAGTAACATCTCTCTGTCTTTCTAAAGCGATAAGTTATGGCAAATATATTCATAGATGACCTTACATCAATAAAGGCTCACGTAGATGAAGATGGTAACATTAATGACTTTAACAAGTTTATGGAATGTCAATCGCATTTCAGTAATGATATACTATCAGAGTCTGAGTTAGACGAAATCGATAAATTTTACAAAGAATCAATTAAACAAGACAAAAAATGACACTTACTATCTCTATTATTGCAATATTATTAACTATTGTTAACTTCATGCAAATAAAATCACAATATGCAGAACATAATAAAATGCAAGCAGTTGTGTTTGATAATGCAGAATCTATACATAAACTTAGGACTACCAAGCAAGATAAAGCTAAACGAGGTAGACCAAGAAAGAATGCTCCTAAACCACATGAATTAAATGGAAAGCAATAAGGAGTTTATAACTCGTATGGTACTGTTTATCAACGAGTTACCACAAGACAAGAGGCGTGATATGTTCACGCTTCTTTCTTTTCTTGACTTTCAATTAACTATGCGAGATAACTTGTTTATTACAGAATTATTTGATAAACTTGACCTCCATTTACTAAATAAAATAGATTGGTATGGTAGAGCAAAACTTAAACAAGAAATCAGAGAAGAACTTAGAAGTTTCTGTAAGACAAGTCAATATTCTTTCACGTTTCATGACAATAACGAAAAGCAAATGCAACAAGTTATGGACAGTAAGACAGATTGATACTATATTAAGAACCTTAAATAAAGATCTAAATGATAAAGTTCGTAGGAAATCCTAAACTTCTTGATTGTTGCGAGATTGTAACAATACAAGATGTAGTAGACTATTGCAATAGTACAGATATTATTGCTGTAGATACAGAAACAACGGGTCTTAATCATATAGATGATAGTATGATTATGTTACAGATTGGTGATGACAAGCAACAGTTTGTTATTGATACTAGATGTGTAGATATAGAACCATTGAGAGATATACTAGAGGGATATAAGCTTAAAATACTACACAATGTTAAGTTTGATTATAAGTTTTTAAGAGAATATAATATTAGACTTAATAATGTGTGGGATACTATGCTAACGTCACAAGTTATACATTGTGGTAAAGAGTTATCACATAGTTTATCTAATGTATTATCTAGAGAGCTTAACATAGAGATGGACAAAAGTGTAAGAACTAATTTTATCTCTAAAGGTAGTGATGAGTTCACAGAATCTGAGATAGTATATGGTGCTAAAGATGTAGAATATCTTATACAACTATATTACAATCAACAGATTGCAGTTATAGAGCACAATCTTATAAACACTGCACAGCTTGAGAATAGAGCTGCGCTAGCATATGCAGATATAGAGTATAATGGTATTGGATTAGATAAAGATAACTGGCTTAGACTTGCAAAGCAAGCAGCATATAAAGTTACAAGTATGTGTGATGCACTTGATACATACATAGAATCTAATCCAAAACTTAATAAGTTTATAGATGCTTATGTGCAAGGTGATTTATTTATGGATGCATCACAGTTAAGAAAAGTAAATGTAAAATGGTCATCACCAAAACAGGTGTTAGATGTATTTAAAACGTATGGGCTTGACATAGATGATGTAAATGCTAAAAACTTAAATGTGCATAGCAAGAATGAGTTTGTCAAAACTTATATTAAATACAAAGAACAGGCCAAACTGGCCACTAGTTATGGTGATAAGTTCCTTGAGAACGTAGATAGTGACGGTAGAATCCGTACAAGCTTTAGACAAATACTAAATACAGGTAGAGTTGCATCAGGTAAGCCTAATATGCAACAGATACCTGCAGACAATGACTATCGTAACTGCTTTGTTAGTGGTGAGGATAATTATGTATTTGTATCAGGCGACTATAGTTCACAGGAGCTATGTATTATAGCCACAGGGAGTAAAGATCCCGTGTGGATTAAAGCGCTGGAAGATGGAGAAGATCTTCATAGTGTCTGTGCAGATTTAGTTTACGGTAAAGAATGGCAAAATGCAGCAGAGACTGACTGTGCTTATATGCAGTCAAAAGCTAAATGCAATTGCAGTAAACATAAGAAGCTGCGTACAAATGTAAAGAGTATAAACTTCGGTTTAGCCTATGGTATGGGCCCACACAAACTAGCTGATACATTGCTTATTAGTATCAAAGAGGCAGAGAGATTGATTCAGAAATACTTTACAGCATTTCCTGCAATTAAATACTTTCTAGAATCTCTTGGTAACTACGGTAAACAGAATGGGCATATTAAAACATATGCACCATATCGACGTATCAGATGGTTTAATGCGTGGGAAGGCAGTAATACAGATAAAGCTATGATGGGCAAGATAGAGCGTGCTAGCAAAAACACACCTATACAGGGTAGTGGTGCTGACATGTGTAAATCTGCGCTTATTATGGTACGTGATCATATTTATGAGAACGATTTACCTGTTAAACTAGTGATGACAGTTCACGATCAGATTGACACTATTGTACATGAGAGCTATGCTCACACATGGTGCAAGGAGTTGCGTGAGATTATGGAGCGGTCAACATTAGATATTATACCATCAGGGCTACTAAAAGCAGAAACAGAAATATCAACAGTATGGAAAAAGTAAGTAGTAGGACAGAGAGGCAGCTTGAGATAGTTCAGAAGTTTGCTGATAATAAAGGTAGAGGTACATTGCTAGCAGCTACAGGTTTCGGTAAGACATTTACAGCAATTATGGTTATTATACGATTGCTAAAGTCTAGGCCAAAAGGCCAAGTTGTTATTGTTGTGCCTACAATTAACCTTAAGAATCAGTGGAAGAAAGAACTGAAGAAAAGTAAAGTGCACAAGAACTGTAATGTTATTGTAATCAATACTGCATACAAAACTAAGCAGGCATGTGATCTGCTTATATGCGACGAGATACATGCGTACGGTGCAGAGCAGTTTATCAAGGTGTTTGGCAAGATTACATATGATTATATCTTTGGTCTTACAGCTACGATAGAGCGTTCAGATGGTATGCACGAGGTGCTACTACAGTATGCACCTGTTATTGATGAAGTTCCCATCGAGGAATGCCATCAGAATGGGTGGGTTAGTGATTATCTTGTATACAATTTAGCTGTACCTATGTATGATGACGAGCAAGTTGCATATGATAAAGCAAATAAGAAGTTTAGATATGCCGCAGGTAGACTAGGCTTTGGTGGTGCACAATCATTTAACAATGCTCGTAAGTATCTACAAGACAGTAGTGCTGATCCTGGGTTGCGTGCTGCTGCAGCTATATATTATAACTCTATGCGTGAGCGTGGTGATATATGTAAGAACTCTCAAGCCAAGATACCTGTTATCAAAGAGTTGCTTGAGAAGTTTGACGATCGCAAAGCTCTATTGTTCAGTGCATCTACAGATTTTGCAGATGCTGTACAAGAAGAGCTTGGTGATGTGTGTCTTAGTTTCCACAGTAAACGTAGCAAGAAAGAGCAGGTAGAGATACTTAAGAAGTTTAAGGATGGACGTACAAAACAACGTGTAATCAGCAGTGTCAAAGCTCTGAATGCAGGTTTTGATGTACCTGATTGTTCTCTTGGTATTGTAGCTGCAGGTAATTCTAAGAAATTAGATAACATACAGCGTACTGGCCGTATCATTCGGTATGTACCAGGTAAGACAGCAATTATTATTAACCTCTATGCTCCCGACACACAGGAAGTCTCGTGGCTTAACAAGCGACAAGAAGGACAGGATGTAGTGTGGGCTGAAAGCATAGAAGAAATTACAGTATAATGGAAGATAAATTAAAAGTACTGATTAAAATTGTAGATGCACAGCAGAAACAATTAGAAATAAATCAGCAGCAGATAAGTGCAATGACAAAAGAATATGTCAAGTTTGCTGCTTTAATAAGTAAATTAGGCATGAGTGATGCGGTTAAACTCTAATAATCTCAGTTACCGAGCGTAAGACTTCGATACAAAACCTGAGAGCCTATTTTATTACAGCCAGTGGTAATGTCTCAACAATACCAATAAGACCCCAGGTTGTATAACTCTCCATATTTTTTACTTATTCATAAGTTTTTCGGATTTTAATTTACAGGAGAGTTTAGTGCGAGAGCAAGCTGCGTGAACGCTGCATCATTTTTCTAATCAGGGCAGGCCAAATACTTAGCGGTTATACGCCTGCTCCTGATTAGTTTAATTAAATTTTATACTATGAATATAGAAATATTTTTAGGAGTAATATGTGCCATATTATTATATGTGGCATACGAAACATTAAAGCTAAAGAAAAAACAAAAAGAGTATGACACCAAAAGAAAACAGCGAAAGGCTGGATCGCCACGAAAAGGTAATCGAAAAGCTAATCGAACAAGTGGCAAAGCTGCAAATATCAAATAACATACAAAACTTTCTCAATGAAGCTAATTCAAAAAGTAACGAGAAAGACATTTCTGATACGTCCCTCAGGTCGTAGTACAGATTTTATATCTCCATCCTTTGGCTATGGCTGCTTATATAATTGCTCATATTGTTATATGAAGCGCCATAAGCCTAAAGGATTGAGTGTGGCAACAAACACAGGTGATATACTTACAGAAATAAACAACCATGCATACTTTACACCAGTAGAGAAACCCAACCAGACACATGCACAGTATACTACATACGACATTAGTTGTAACGAAGACTTTGCTTTGCATTATAAAATGCACGATTGGGAAAGAATCTTTGAATTCTTTAAAGATCATCCTATTGCAATGGGTAGTTTTGCTACTAAGTATGTAAATCCTATATTTACAAACTTTAATCCTGAGGGTAAGATACGTATTAGGTTTAGTTTGATGCCACAGTATATGTCTACATTGCACGAGCCAGGTACATCTAAGATTATAGATAGAGTTAAAGCTATCAATGCATTTATAGATGCAGGCTATGATGTACATGTTAACTTTAGCCCTGTTATTGTAGAAGATAATTGGCTAGAAGATTACGAAGAACTGTTCACAATGCTTAACGATTATGTTGAGTATAAAGATCAGGTTAAAGCAGAAGTAATATTTTTAACACATAATGAAAAGAAACATGAAGAAAATTTAGAGAAGCACCCTGAAACAGAAGTACACCTATGGAATCCTGCAATCCAGGAAGAGAAAGTCTCGCAGTATGGTGGAACTAACATAAGGTATGCCAGACATCTAAAGCACTTGTATATAGATGCATTTAAAGCTTTACATGAAAAGATCATACCTTGGAATACAATAAGATATATATTTTAGTATGAAAAAAGGATACCATGAGTACACTCCTGTAGTTAAAGAGGAGAAAGCTAAGAAGAAAGAGAAGGATACAACAGGATTAGTTACAAAAGACATATTCCAACTGCAGTTTGGATTTGATTATCCAAAAACACCACCAAAATATAGTTACGTTAAAACAATTAAATACCCTAAAACCGACGGAAGTAATGGCAAAATTAGTAGATTTCGCTGATCTAGGTCTTATTAAGACACCAGAGCGAACAGAGACTTACGTACCAGTAAGTCACCAAGAATTAGTAACAAAGATTAAAGAAGCAGGTACAAAGCATTACAATACCTCACCTTTTGAGACAAAGCTAGAAGTAAATCATAGAGGCCAACAAATGTTTGGTAGTATGATGTTTCACCATGGCGGTAGTTTATCAAACGAGAGTGGTATGAATAGAAGTATTGGCTTTCGTAATTCTTATGACAAGACATTACCTATAGGCGTGTGTGGTGGAGCATCAGTATTTGTATGCTCTAACCTTATGTTTACAGGTGATATTATTAAGATGCGTAAACACACGCAGAATGTAGAAGAAGATCTTGATGTTCTTATACAAAAGCTATTTGCTGATGTAGATCGTCGCTATGATCAGTCTGTTGAGGCTAAAAGGTTATTAGAAGAAATAGAATTTAGCGATACAGACGCAGGTAATTATTTAGGCCAATTATTTGTAAACGAAGGCGTTTTGAATGGTGCACAGCTAAACAAAGCAACTAAAGAATGGTTTGAATCCTCTGTGTTTACTGACCGTACAGCGTGGTCAGCATACAATGCATGCACAGAAGCGCTCAAAGCTGCACACCCTATGAATGCTTTGGAAAAGTATACCAAATTACATACATTTACAAAAGAATTTACGATAGACCCTTATATGGAGATGTTAAATCACCAGAGTCTACCGTTTTAATATAAATATATGAAGAAAAGTCCTTATAATGGGAAACACGTAAATCTTAATGAAATAAGACATTTATACAACGTGCTAAAATTTTATTATGATGACTTAGAATCTCTTAGTATTGATGCAGTTACAGATATAATGGCCATGGAATTTGGTTGCAAAGTCAGCAAAAATGACGTATATTTATATCTTGTTACTGCACAATATTGGGATGATGACGGCAATTTATTATGTCATGAGTAACTGTATTGAATGTAACAATGAATTAAGATGTTTATCAGATGATGTGCTGATGAATTTAACTGAAGAGGAACTAGATAAATATTTAAACTGCGATGAAAGTGTCTTTAAACTTAACAAAGTTGAAGGGCAACAAACTGACTCCAAGCGAGTTTGTTTACATGTTAATTAAAAGCGAAAGCGGTAAACAACTCGAAAAGTACCTAGAAATCCTACCTATAGACGAGAGTAAATTAGAGAAGCGTGGCTTTGTTAAGATAATGCCCGATAACTCTCTTATGCTCCGTCAAAAAGCGTTGGATCTATTTAAGGTACGAGGGTGTGAAGATTGTTGGAATCAATTTGCATTGGCCTACCCACGCAAGGATCAAGGCCGTCCACTACACAATGATATGAAGCGTAACAAGCTTAAATACATAGCATTGATAGAGCGTAACCCAGACTTACATGACACTATACTCAAGGCTATAGAGGCCGAATTAGAGGATAGAAAACAAGCAAGCTGGACTGGTGAATTCCGTCCTAGATGGAAGATGATGTCGTCATACTTAAACCAAGAAGCTTGGACTATGTATGAGAATTGTGAAATACAAAAACCTAAAACAGATAATAACTATGGAGGAGACTTGATATGAGTGAAGAACACAAACCATTACCATGGAGACATATATCAAAAGCATCTAATGCGGCACTGCGCTACATAGATGGTAGACGTAAAGGTGAGATTAAATCTTTGTCCACGCCGTGGAAGAAGTTTAATAACATATCTATGGGCGGTATCGAATGGCAGACTATCACAACTATTGCTGGTATGTCTGGTAGCGGTAAAACTGCAATACTCGGTCAGCTTGAGACAGGATTAAAAGATCTTAATCAAGAAGATGATTTTGCAATACTATCATTTAATTTCGAGATGCTATCCTCACGACTAATCGGTCGTAAGCTTAGTAATAAGATGAATATTACTACACAGCAGCTGTATAGTGCATCAGAGACATTTAGTCTTAATGATAATTACTATATGAATGCAGTACAGGAAGCTCGTAAATTAAATAAGTATGATATAAACTATGTAGATATACCAGGTAGTGTCAAATCTCTAGAAGCTACAATACTAGCTTTTGCAAAAGAGAAAGACAAACCTGTTATAATTATGTTAGATCATACTCTACTTGTAAAGAAGGTAGGCGGTGCGCAAGACAGAGATCTATTGTACGATTTGATGGCTATGTTTAATGGCCTTAAAAAGATTATTAGAGTTGCATTTATTCTAATATCACAGATGAATCGTAACATAGAAGCGTCAGAGCGTATACAAAACCCTGATTTACATTACCCTAAGAAACAAGACATTTTCGGTGCAGATGCATGTTATATGTATTCTGACATTGTTGTGGTAACACACAGGCCAGAGATGTTAGGTATTAGGGCATACGGACCGAAGCGATGGCCTACAGATAATGCTATATTCTGGCACTATCTAAAGGTACGCGAGGGTGAGCCGTGCATTGCTCTTATGGAGAATGACTTGGCACACAATCAAATACTAGATGCTAAACCACCAAGTTACTCAAGCAATGAAAGTAAAGAAGTACGAGAAGATAGTATCAAAGATACTACTTAACAAGTTTACCGCTAGAAATAGCGATTATGTTCTTTACGCATTTGTATTACTAGAGTATGGTGTCGACATTGACACACTAAGCACTAAAGATTTTCTAAAAGGTTTAAATAATAAAACATACCCATCTTTTGAGGGTATAGGGCGTTGTCGCCGTAAACTACAAGAAAATCATCCAGAGTTTAGAGATACTAAATGGCATGCAAGGCACGCGGAGCAAGAAAAAGTTAAAAACGATTTAAATTTATTTTAATCATGGAAGAAGAAAAACCAATTATGTGGGGATGGGAACCAAAACCGCAACCAGAGACAGTTCGTAGCAAAGAACACCAAGAGTATCTTATTGCTACATGGAACGCACATGTTCCTAAAGAAAAACAAGTTACAACCATACTTGAATTAATAGGAGCATTAAAAGCAGAATTAGAAGAAGGAATTAAAGAAAATCAAAACTAATGGCACAAGAATTATTAGTAGTTGGCGCAAGTGGTACAGGGAAATCCACTTCAATAGAAAACCTAAACCCTGAGTCTACATTTATTGTTAACGTAGCGCGTAAGGCGTTACCATTCAAAGGATGGAAGACTAAATATCCTACATTCAACAAAGAGAACCCGCAAGGTAGATTTCATTCTAGCGATGTACCTAGTGAGATTCTTAAATGTTTGAATTACATCAATGAACAACGTCCTGAGATCAAGACGATTGTCATCGATGACTATCAATACACAATGGCAAACGAGTATATGCGTAGAGCTAACGAGACTGGTTTCAAAAAGTTTACTGAGATTGCTCAGAATGCTTGGTCGATAATCAATGCAGTTAAATCTATGCGTGATGATTTGCTTGTAGTATTCATGATGCACTCCGAGGTTACATTTGACGCACACGGTAACAAAGTAACTAAAGCAAAGACGATCGGTAAGATGATGGACAATGTGGTTACCCTCGAAGGTATGTTTACTATTGTATTGTATACAGATGTCACAAAGAGTGAGACTGGTATGCAGTATTCGTTTATAACACAAAACGATGGTGCTAATACTGGTAAAGCTCCTAAAGACATGTTTGGGTCTGTTAAAATTCCAAACGATTTAGCAATGGTAGCAGAAGCTATCGAAGAGTATAATAATTAATTTTAAAAGAGAGAAAAATGTACGGAAGTAACGTAGAAAGTAACAGCACAGGTGGTGCAATACCATCGGTAGGTATTCAAGAAAATTGTGAACTTGTTGGCGTAACGCTAAACATGGACAAAGGCGGAAGACTTGATTTTGAGTTTAAACAAGACAATGGTGCAAGTGTAAAGCATGCAGAGTTTCCTGCTAACCCAGACTATGGTGATGTGGAAAAGCAAGCTACAGATGTATCACGTCGTGTAAAGCATATTGCTACTAAATTTATGCCTGAATCAGAGTTTGTAATAGAAAATGTTACATCTTTTGCAGATTATGCAAATAAAGTAACAGCTTTGTTTGGTCAAAAATTCTTAGGTAAAAAGTTTAGAATGCTATTTATCTACAGAGGTAAGTATGCATCTTTGCCTAAGTATCCTAATTTTATCGAGTCTATGGATGTTCCTGCAGAGAAAACTAATATCTATATCTCAGATTATAACAAGAAGAAACTTGTTAAACCTGAACCAGATGCGACGCCAGTAACACCAGAGACAGTAATGAGTACAGGTGGTGCTGAAATGCCGTTCTAATGTACGGCAGTCGTGTAGTAGAACTTAGTGATGAGGAGATTCTAAGCAGGATTGGCTGCTTAGACATCTTCTCTTACTATATAGGTAAAGATTTTAAATACGGTAGAGCTATATGTTCACCACTCCGTAAAGATAAATCTCCTTCTTTTACTATATTTAAGCACAATAGTGGTAAATATTTTTTCAAGGATTTTAGTACAGGTGAAGCAGGCGACTGTTTTACCTTTCTTACTAAACTCTTTGGCTTGAGACGATTTGATACATACAGACTTGTAGATAATGACTTTCAGCTTGGAATATCTACCACGAACTTTACTGCGCCTACTAAACAATATGTAGGTGAGCGTATAAAAGAACTGCAAGATATAGAACCATCTACTACTACTATTAAAATTAAATCACGTCCCTGGAATAAGCAGGAGGATAAAAATTTCTGGTTTAAATATGGAATATGTTGTGACATCCTTAATAAATTTCACGTCAAACCCGCAGAACACGTGTGGGTTAATGATAATCTCATTGTTAGCGCTAATCGTTACAATCCGATATACGCTTATGACTTTGGGAAAGGACGAATGAAAATATACCAACCATACGGCAAATATAAATGGCTTAGTAACACTAGTGTATCTGACCTTCAAGGTTTGAGCCAACTGCCTGATAGCGGCGATACACTAGTGATTACTAAATCATTAAAAGATGTTATGTGTTTGAGTATATGGGATATACCTGCAGTGGCGCCTTCGTCAGAAAGTTGTGTCATTCCTGCAGATGTTGTCAAGAATTTATATGACAGATTTGCACGAATATACATATTATATGACTTTGACCGCACTGGCGTAGCTTTTGCTAACAAACATAGGAAACTGTATAGGTTTATACCATTATTTTTTACTAATGGAAAATTTAATACCTTTGACTACAAAGCAAAAGATCTGTCAGACTTTATAGCTAATAATAGCCTTAGAGCTGCTGCAGAATTAATAGAATACACATGCCAAGAGGGATATTCATACCAGGAAACGTACCGTCAAGTAAGAACGGTAGAAGATGGACAGGAAGGTACTTTATAGTTTCCAAACAAACCCAACGCTATTACAAAAACAGTAAAAAATATTGGGTAGAAAATAAGAAAGAGTTTCACAAGTTATTAAAAGGAAAAGATTCACAAAACAAAAAACCATACAGAATCTCGTTTAAGTTTATTAGGAAGAGTAGACATAAGTTTGACTACATAAATCCTGCACAGACTATACAAGATCAGATGGTAAAATTCGGGTGGATAACTGATGATAATGCAGACGAAATGCTTCCTATATTCTTAGAGTTTGAATACGATAAAGACAATCCAGGAGTTTATATTAACGTTTTAAAATCATAATTATGACAATTCAATACACAGAAGAGTTTAAGACAAAGTGCTTTAACTATCTTAGACACTTCATGGATATTAGATTATTGACATCTGCGATGGATAATCGTAGAGATAATGTAGTACGATACTATCTTGAGAGTGCACTAGATGACCCAGAACTATACGTGGATCATATGGTTGACGACGGAGATCGTAAAGTCGCAAATGCAAAAATTCAAGCCCATAAACAGCGGCAAGAATTATATAATGAATACATGGAATTACTAACACAAACAGAAGAAAAAGAAAATGTCCGAAGAAAATTACTACGGTAGAGAAGAAATCTCTAACAGTGACTTGAATGAGTTAAAAGTGTCTCCTCGCAGATTTGTTATGCGTAAAAGACAAGAAATGCAAACTAAAAGTGCTGCTTTAGAACTTGGTACTCTTATTCATAGATTTACGCTAGAGCCTGATACATTTATACTAGCAGACGTAGAGCCTGTTGGAGGTAAAATGGGTGAGTATATTAAAGCTTATTATGAGTTAGAGAAAGTTGGTACACCAGAAGATAGAATATCTGATATGGCGTATCAAATGTCTGGTTATAAACCATCGCATTCTAAACCAGAAACTATTCTTAAAAGTTTTAAAAACAAAGAAGAGAATGTAAAGTTTTACGAGTTTCTAAAAGATGCAGACGGTAAAATAGCACTTACACCAAAAGATAAGCAAATTGTAGAAGGATGTCTAACATCTTTACGCAGTCATGTAGTATCTAATAGGTTATTATTTACAGAGTATAACGAAGAATCAAAAACAGAAACGCATAACGAGCGAGAAATATTCTTTAAACAATATGATATAGATTGTAAATCTAAATTAGATAGAATTATTGTTGATCATAAAAATAAAACTGTAACTATTGTAGATCTTAAAACTACTAGTAGCCAAGTTTATGGTACATGCGAGCCATTACCAAAAAAGCTTAGAACTGGTGTACTAATTAGAGATTGGCACGTTACAGGTTTTATGTATGCCTGTATAAACTACTCTTATTATAGACAACTAGCATTTTATATTAATGCTGCACAAGCAGAATACCCTGATTATACTATAGAAGCTTTTATTGTTGCTGTAGATACAAAAGGTTCGTATGATGTAGCAGTATATAAATTACCTCAAGAATGGCTTGATGAAGGTAATGAAGAGATAAAATGTCTTTTAACCGAGTTAAAACATTATAAAGAATCAAATAACTTTAATGTAAAACAAGGATACGAAGAGGTTGTATCATATTAAGTAGATTGTGATGGGGAAGATTGATATTGTGCCGAAACAAATGCTTAACAAGAGCTTTACTTACATTCTTCCTATGCTCAGCACAAAATTAGATATTGTTAAACAGAATCTTATCAACGCTTATATAGGCGCTGATGAGTATTCTGGATATAATAACCATATTTTTTTGCTGTATAGGTATGTAGGTAATCCAAGATTTATAGAATACGAAGATTATTTAGAACACACTGTATTATTTAAAGCTAAGTACGACCCTGATAAGTATCATGTAATGTTTATTTTTGACGTTCCTAAAGACTATCAGCATGAGTACGATTGTTTTAAACAAGGTAAGTATTCTAAATTTTCTCAAGAATATAAAATCTTGATATTTAAATTTCATCAAATTTTAGACGAAAACCATAAGGTGGCTAAGGTCCTTTATAAACATCCTGACTTACGTGAAGATATAGAAGACAGACTAAACACTGTTCTTCCAGATGATTCCGAGTTGTCTTCTGTTCCTGATCTATCTATAGAAATGTATACAGAAGAGATGAAAATAACAGATCCTTTAGTTCCACCAGAAAATCCTTTTGAATAAATGAAAATACAACAACAACACCACGTCGATGAAGTTATCGGCGTACAAAAACAACACAAGTTCAAGATCACGGACGGTTCACAGGCTATCATTATGGATAGCCTGATTAATTTATACTCGGACCCTATTGGTTCGATTGTCCGTGAGATCACTTCTAATTGTATTGATGCGAACCGTGAGCGAAACTTAAAGATAGACGGTAAGATTCCTATGGAAACAGAGGATGA
>UEXM01000692.1_pt1 | contig 33587 bp, 20 predicted proteins | sample 1796661 | NCBI WGS metagenome assembly UEXM01 (sample SAMEA4772469, study PRJEB27181) | metagenome
CAAGCCAATCACCTGTAGATGTAATGCCATCTCGGTCACGCTTGGCAATCAACGGTAGTTCGCTTTCATACGATACGACTAACATAGCACGGCTATACAATCCCTGTGGGTGATACATCTTTGATGGCAACTCAAAGTTGGTAATGTCGTAGTGTTCGGGTGTGTATGTATTGTGTTGATTACCAATTGCGTAGTTGTTGAAATTGTATTTGTTGTTTGAATTTTGTGTGTAAACCCCTTCGCCGGTTGTTACAGAATAATTTGCAAGAGGTCTGAATACATTCCAATGGTATGGTGCGTGTAACAAAGCAGCACCGAAACCTCCCACATTTGAAGAGTCATGACCATCGGAAATCGGGGATGCTTCAGGACTGTTCAACATAGGATATGCCGACGGAAGATGACTCAAGACATTCAGACATGAAGATGCTGCACCGTAAGGAGAGAAACCGAGTTTTGGATGCCATGCACCCTTACCCGCTGCATACACACGATTGCCTTTGTAGATTACATCATTGTCAGCCAAAGCAACAAGAGTTCCGCCACCAATAGTAATAGACGCGGAACCAACTGCTGTAATTGTCCCAATCTTTGTCCCATCTGCTTTGTAAATAACTTCACCCACGGCAAAGGATGTATTTGCCGCTGTGCCGCTTGTGACCATAGCACCATTAGTCCCTGCCGCGTAACCTGCTGGTGCAGATGATTGGTGAATTAGCGTTGCTTTGAAAATTAATTCTCCGCTTGCAAGGGCAAACTTTGTTCCAGCACCGATTGTCATTGAAGTGGTTGATATAGCCGTAACAATACCCAATGCGTTGCCTGATGAATTAAATGCAGTATCATTGACAGCAAAATGAGCGCTAATATCTGATGTAATTGTCATAACAGATGTTGTTCCGGCCGCATATGGTGAACCGCCTACGGTTTCTGTTGTGCTTGTCACAGGTGCAGTTGTTCCATCAATAATGGGTAGTGTATTGAGATACGAATACCGTTCACCCGCCCAACCCATCGCGCCGATTGGTCGCGTTCGGTCAATCGCATCCATCAAGCCACTAAAGTGAACTTGAGCCATGTGGTCACGCCCGGATTGATTGACGTTGTTGTAACGATGAACACCGGCTTTAGACCAAACGTGCAGCACAACTTCCGCACCGGGGTCGGCGGGGTCGCACAAAGCAGGGAAGGATAATGTATTGGCCGCAACAGTTTTTCCTCTACAATGTTGGTCAAATGTATACGCATCTTCAAACACCGGTAAACCTGAAATTCGATTTGGTGCGAGATAAAATTTCACATACCAAGTTCCACCGCTATCGTATACTTCACGGCTATGATATGGTGCAAATGCAGGGAAAATCAATTCAGCAGGGTCCGTAGGCAATCTACCACCCGCAGTAGTTCTCAACCAACCACATTGAGGAAGTTGTTCACCAAGTGCTTGAGATGTGCAAGGGGCTATAATATGTGAATCAGAACTTGTGAGAGCAAGAGTCATAGTTTTGCTACCCGCTTCTGCTTCACTAATCGGCACAAGCGCATGAAGATTATACATACCCGCAATAGTGGATAATGTTACCCAACCTGTTCGGTCTTGTCGCATCGCATTACCCATTGATGGCATGAATGTTCCACCCATAGCCTTGAGCGCCCCACCGCCGGGGTGTTCGTTAATGGCGTTACCAAGCACTGTGGCTAATTCTTCTCCATTTTGGCAACGTGTAGCATCAACAACAATGTATTCCATATCGACCGCAGCGGCATTCGCCGGTCCTGTATTGGGCAAAATTGATTTCGCCATAGCACCCGAAACACGGAATGCTGAAGGTTGAATTTGTGCCCAAGATGGTTTAGCAATTCGATAATTACCCAATGCGTGCGGTGGATTGAAAGTAAGTTGATTGTCAAGCCAAGAACCACCGGGTGCATAACCGCCTTCCATGTGCCAAACGTAATCAGCAGCACGTGTGCTACCATACCACGGATATACACAATGTCTTGTTGGGTGTGCATTCATGTAGACACTTAGTGTATTTGCATTAACAGCATTCGTAATTACATTGGTGAAACTATCGCCGAAAAATCTACCATCTTCAGGTCGTTGATTCAAACCCGCTGTTCCGTGGACTGACCCAATAATTGGTAATCCTTTTGCGGGTTCCCAATTCATTCGCGTTCGCCAATGGTAAAATCCTACTGCTGTTTGATAAGTTGAGTCAAATGGTCCCTCATGGCTATCATCGTTTGTAATTAAATTTGGTAACGAAGTAACACCAACTTTTGACCATGTATTGCCTAATTGAACTACGTAAGCGGGGTCGGGTTCATTTGCATTATGGGCGTTATCTTCCATTGATGGGAATGCTTGACCGGGACCAAAGACAATGTATGTTGTTTTATTTTCTGTTCCTGTAACATGGTCTTCGTATCGAGCGGTTGGGTGTGCAAAACGAAGAACCAATGGTGATGGTTTTTGAATCAACATTCCCGCTGTATATTTTGCTGGATAAGGATGTGAAGCAATTACTGTAGCGCCCGTCAATGTCATATCAGGACTCAACACGTTATCTTGATTGTAGAATGGTTTACCACGTGAGCCTCGATGATTGTCCGTCAGCGCAGTTCCGGGGAAGAAAGCAAAGAGAGCGTTACAATCAACATTGGCGAATGATGTGCTAATCTCATTTGCGTGTTGTATACCTGCACAGCCTGTTGGTCCCTTTGAATACGGATGTGTGTAGAATTCCGAGTAGTCATTCTGTGTGCCGTCGTTTACATCAAGCACGACACCACTGAATCCGCCACCGAAGTAAAGTGGCACACTGTGGTCTACACTGTCACGTGCGCCCCGGAAATACGTGATTGGTTCCGAGAATGCGCTTCCGTGTAGCCTGTAACCGTCAAAGAGTCGCGCTCTTTCGTCTGTAAAGTAAGAAAGTGTGCGTTGATTTTGATGTAATGTTGAAGCAGCCATTGTATTCCATTCATCACTTGCTGATTCGGGCATCCACTTCAATACCGTTGATGATGGAATGATATACAAATCGTCACCATTGGCTAATGCTTCTACACTCCCATCAAAAATTAATATTGTATCAGGACCCGAACTTGTTGCTTGAACTTTTCCTACATAATGACCATTAGAACGAAACACCCAATCAAACTTTTTGAATTGTTTACTTGGTGGTGAAATTGTTTTTGTTGATAAAACAGTCTGTCCAATGGCTTCTGTTCCGTTAATTTCTACTTGCGTCACAGTTGCTTCCTCTAAACCTGCCAAAATCATTGTATTGGCTGATTCTACAACAGCAGATGCCAACGGATTACCACCGAGATAAACTGTTCTTCTATCACCAAAACCACCTTCAGCACCTAACCATCGGTCTGTAGATGAGCCATTTTCATCGTAGATGTAACCCCCTTTCATAGTCGCAGGTTTGACAAAATGAGCAAGAGTTTGATTATCAAAACTACCAAAATGAGGGTGAACTTCTGCTGCACCACTTGGGCCGTCGTTTGTTGCATAATCTGTATCTATGGACACATAGTAACCTGTGTTTTGGAATGGGCTGTTTGTAGATGCTATATCAACGTGTGAAAGAACAACAAGAGGATTGTCAATCTTAGGCAGAATATGGTCACCGGGGATATTTGTGAATCTCACCCCCTTCAGATTCTTTCGCCAACGTTCTGTATCTACAGGGTCATTCATTGAATCTACAAGTATTGGTGTTGGTGTATTGGCATGATGACCTCTACCCTTTGTTCTAATTTGTAGAATGGTTTTGGGCAAGAATCCACAATCGAATCTTGTTTGTTTTTCTATATCGGTATTCGACAAAGCATTGGAAGTGTCAACCAACCATTTTCCTGTTGTGTTTGCAGAACGTGAACTACCTGCTTCATTATCTGTTGGATTGAAAAGTGTAGTGTATTCACCAAATTCATTGTGTGTTGCTTGAATTCCCATATCACGGTGTGTTGAAGCCGTAAACATTTCTGATATTGGTCGAATTTTATTTTCGGGATTGAATGCTCTTACACGAATAGCGTCCTCGGCAATACCCCATTCGCCAAATGTTCGTCCATCAAATGCATACATATCACGACAATCGAATATAGACCCTTCAATCTCATTCGGGTCAGCAAGATTGACAGCGAATTCAGTCACAGCGGCCATCAATTCATCTGTCATTAATGTTGTATGATTCAACACAGGAGAAATCAATGCACGGATGTTTAATGAAGAACTACCAAATGTTCCAGTATCGTCAGTGTCAATATGATAACCTTCTACAGCGTGTGTAGATGTAAATGTAGCACCTTCCACACCGTAGAAATAATGAAGACCGGATGAAATTTGTGATTTAGTTGTTCTGTGCGTGTAAGAGAATGTCGCCCCTCTAACACCATATGTATCTGTGCCAAAAGTCAAAGTTTCGTTAGCCTGTGTTGCTGTAGCAGCGGCACTCAATTCAAATGATGTTACATCAACGCCTTCTGAACCGGTGTTAATTGATGCTACTACAGCGTTTGTAGGTATACCCGTGCCTGACACTGCCATACCGACTTTAATTTGTGTGCTTGCATCACACGTTACCGTAGCGTCAGTATTTGTTAAATCACAAGTTGCATCAGTAAATGAAGCATCATTCACTACATCAGATACTTGAATCAAACCACTTTCTTTCGGATAACCCATATAGCCTAAAATATCAGATGCATCGACGGTTCTATCACCTGTATCAGCACCGGATTCATATGGTGAATCAAGGAACAATGCAAGAGTCTTGTTTGTAGAATCATACACAATAGCCGTATTGACACCAATAGCAGGTGCGGGAACACCACGCCATCTGTTACCACGCCATTGTTGGTATTTGTCTTCGGCCAATGGTGAGCCACCTACGCTTTCTGCATATTGTGACATTCTCCCTGTAGCGTCACCTGCACCATACATATGCTGCCCTAACGTAAATCCGCCCTGTGATACATCTTGGTCATTGAAGAAGATACAAACCTCATTTTCAATTGTTGATGGTAGAATGGTTTGTTCATTGGAAAACTTCTCGCCAAACTTTCGGTAAATGTATCGTAGGCCGTGGCCTCTACCGTAATGGTCAATTAGTCTAAATCCGTAAATTGAATCTTCACCGATATTTTTTACATCTGCCGAAGGAACGTGCGCTGTGTATTTTTCGATTTGCAATTCGTTTCCATACAAGAAGCGCTTGCCATAATATCCCTTGAATCTCTTGTCGCCTTTTTGACCGAAACCCCACGGTCCTGTGTCGGGTGCGAAACCCGGTATACCCGATTCAACAAGACCACCGAAGTTGACTCTTGCTGTGGCACGGGTAGCAGGGCGTAACCCCTCAACGAAACTTGCAGCGGGGCTTTGAATTTCAAACGATTCATCATTCACCGTATTGGAAGTCATACCTGAACCCATAGTCGATGAAAGCAAACGAAGATGGGCTGTGGATTCTAACTTGGCTTCTAAGTGTGGGTCGCCTCTTGTGGTATAATCTGAATTGCTCAAGAACGGCTCGGTCGTGCTTTCTGTATTCAAATACTCACGAAGTGTTGTAACGGGTGCAAATGGACGACCGTGTTTGTTTAGAGGCATTGGTGCTGGATGCATATTTTCTCCAAGCATTTCGTCAGGTTGACACCAAAAGTTTCGGAATCGCCCGCCGTGACCAATCAAAAATTGAGGTTGATAGGTTGATTGTCCCTTACTGTTATCCAACCAAACACAGAAATTCCGTCCACTTGCACCGGGAATTGTCGAATGAATAACGATTGTAAAGCCCGTTTGTCCGTTTCTATCTTCAATAACACGACCCAAATGAGCGCGAGCGTAACCCATGTGTGAACCTCGGTCGCTGTTTTCCTGTGCATTTTCAGGGTCCCACCACGGAGCAGGGTCGTAAGTAGAACCTGTAGCAGCAAAATCAGCACTGATGTGAGCCGCCGTTGGGTCAATGTTGGGGTCCAACGAATCTTGTCTTGCGCCAATACGATTCAAATCAAATCTGTCGCTTTCACCGGGGTATTGATGCGATGGTCTACGCGCGTGTGTCCTTCCTTTCTTTGCTCCCGCTTGATTGATAATACGAATGATTTCACGTGTCGCGGATTCAATATCCACAATACCTTCTTTCTGTCCAACTTCACCAAAGTCTACAGATAAACGTCTAACGAAATCCATTTGCGTCCAATGAGGTAGATGTTGTAATCGAGTTTCTTCATGATTACTCAAATCAAGTTCAAGTGAACGAACACCTTTGAGTGCAAGGAAAGCGGATATACATCGTGTGCCATCGGGTGTATCAAACAATGTCGAAGATTCATTAATTTTGTAATCATCACCACGTGCGATTCTTGAATCTCTAAAGGCACGAATCAACGGGTAAGATGAATTCTTTTCTTTTCGTGCGTCAATGTGGTAATCATTCGCCCAATACGAATTACAAGTTGCAGGTGTTGTTCTTGGTTGTGCGCTGTCAGCAACGGCTCGGTCATCTGTATACGCTTCATATCGAAGCCCTGAATACACTACGTGACCGTGAGATTTTCCGTAGTAATTGAAATTCATATCCTTGTATAGTGCATCATTATTTCTAAGTGAAACCAATGTTCCACCACCAATTGTAACCGTTCCCGTTGCTACTGCTGTTACTTTTCCGAGTAAAGTTCCATAATTTGGCATAGAAGTAGAACCACCAAAACCAACAGAAGCGGTGGCTGCACCTGCATAAACCATATCCCCTACATTGAAGTATTCTAATGGGTCAATGTTATCACAAATAATCGTTGATGTGTGGCCTTTTGGATAACCTGCGGTAAGATTTACCTTCGGTCCCATTACGGCTTGGCTGGCAAGATTCAATTGCTTTGGCCGTGAAAACGGTGAGGCATTCGTAAAGTGGTCTGTGACCCAACCTGTCGAACCATCAGGATTTTTTGCATCAAACTGATTGTTGGCTATGTCGTGTGCGTATGCACCTTCAATAAATACCGATTGTTGAGTGTTTCGATGCCATTTGTTTTCACTTGGGAATCCATTTGCAACGTCAATCTGTGTGCTGTATTGTGATGGATTACCACCATTGATTGTTGTCATGCTCAACGGCAAATCGAATGTTCCATCAGTTGTGCTAAACATACGCGGAACGCCCACGTATGATGCTTGAGCGCTCGATTGCACCTGCATATGAATATCATGGAAAGCGATGAATTCACGGTCGTGAGCCACATCGTAGAGAAGCACACGGGCTTTTCCACTTGACGCCAAGTATGGGTCTACATATGCAATCGTCGGGGCTTGGGATGCATCCAACCCCATCGCTTCGTAATTCAATTCAATTGTTTTGTTTACGTGTTGCGCGAAATTGATAGCCGTATCAAGACAGTTGTTCGCAATTAGGAAGTTCTCAAGCGGTATACTCTCACGCGGGCGTGATGCAGCAAGTGTTCCCTCGCCGCCATTGAAACCTGACCATACAAGGCCCTCATTGAGAACACCACGGCTTTTACAGAACAGACCTTCTACGGCGTGTGGATTGTTCACTGTCATGTTCATCCATACAGTGTCGCCGTTTCGTAGACCACCTTGAGTAAACGGATAGTGCCAAGTCGAGTTCAATGTCGCGTCTTCGTCCTCTTGGATAACAGAACCCGTCCCAACACGAATGAAGTCATCGGCTGCGATAGCCGTCACGTTGTTTGCATCAAGCGTGATAGTCGTTCGTCCTCGCTTCAAAGCACAGTTGTTTGTAAGAGCGACTTTTGTTCCACCGCCAATTGTCAAGGTCCCACTCGCGGTAGCAGTAATAATTCCAATCATACGGTCTACGTTCGCAAGTGTTGCAAAAAGAACATCTCCTACAATGTAATGAGTTGTTGGATTAGCACTCACGGCAATAGTTCCTGTGTGGGTTGCAGCAATTGTTCCACCACTATTATGTGTCAAAGTCATTGGTGATGTTGGATTCAAGTATGAAGTAACAGCCGCTACTTTACCAACATAACCAATATCACCCGATGTATCACCCTCGACATAAATTTCATCGTCTACACGAACAGCCAATCCTTGTTGATTAGCATGAAGTAATCGACCGCTATTTTCAATGTTGTAAGTAGGTGTTACCAACTTAGCGGGTTCTGCGTAAAGCGTTGTTGTGCTTGCAGCACTTGCAGCAATACTGAATGTCCACTCATCGTAATTTGCACCTACATATGTGCCGTATTTGACGGGTCTGAATGTGGCTGTAGTCATTTCATCGTCGCGTTGTAACGTTGGGTTACTAATGGATTTGACAGCCATACCTTTCTTTTTGAGCATGATTTCTTTGCCCTCCATATTCGATACCCAAGCAGGTATCGCGTATGGCGTCGAACCGCTAATCTTCTCGGTCATAATCAAGAAGGAAGAGTTACCAAGATTTTCTGCATTGGTCATCGGCGTTGTGCCGAGGTAATACGATTCATAATCAACTTCTTCGTGCGTAACTTGAGTAGTGTAAAGTTCGTCACCGGCACTCATTGTCATGGTTTTCTCTCGTATAGTAGCAACAACGAATGATGCACCGGTCCCTATTCCGCTATCAACGATTGATAGAATATCCCCTACACGATAACCGGAACCACCTGCTACTATGCTTGCGATAGATGCTACCGGTTTATCCGCAGAACTGGTTACAGTAACAGTAACTGTGCAGCCTGTTCCATGCCCACCTTTTGTTGCAAGTGTTCCCGAACCGGTGTAATTCAAACCACCTACAACTGTTCCTGTAGTCAAAACTTCTCCTGAACTACCCGACGAAACAGCCGCTGTATATTCTACTTCGGGAAATAATTCGGCAGCCTTTTCATCTACTGTTACAATAGCCAAACCCGTGAATCCATTATGATTTGAAAGAGGCTCTACTTTCTTCACAACACCTCTTGCTCTCTTTGTTTGTATACGTGGTGCGTGAGGGTTTGCTTTTGGTCCGGCAGCAAATTCTACAGCACTAACGTATTGCCGTAGACCATAATCGAGATTACCACCTTGAGTTTGCACATTGGCTCTATCGTGATAATAGTCACCACGACCTTCAAAATCTGCGGTTGGTGTATCTACATCCGAACCAATAGGAATGAGTGATTCAGAATCATACGAAGCACTACTGAAAATTGCTGCACCGACTTGGGCTTGTTCAAAGAAATTATCACTGTAGTAGTATACAGCGAGATAACCATCAGAACCGGGATTATTGGTATACAAACACCATGCTCCTGAAGAAAGGAAAGCCCTTCGATAACGTGGTAATTTATGGAAATTTACTTGTTTATCATTAGACGATTCAGGAAATAAACTCGGTTGTGCGAGATAGATTTTGTGATTATCAGTAGTCGCATTCATTGTAATCTGTGTAATCGTTGTTGAAACAATGAAATCTTTGTCAATAAAATTTTGATTGAATGATGAAAAGACGCTTTTATCGTTGGCTTCTGTGTCTTTACATCGTCTACCCACGGGTGTTGGGTTCCATGTGTGTGCAGTATAGGTGCAATCGAGATGAATTTTCATACTGTTGTCAGGACCGGGATAGACGGCTTGTGCTGAATTTTGGAAAAACTGATTTGGAAATACAGGAATCTCAACCAATGCGCGTGTTGAAGCATACTGTGAACCCAATTGATAATCGTGTGTTACATCATTCATTGATTGGAACATTCGGTCATTGACAGTTGTTCCATCTTGACACATATTCTCTTCCAAGAATTTGTTTGTGTTGTAAATTACCTGATTGATTGAAAAGACACCCTTCACATTTACATTAATTAGTTCATTTTGAATACACCATTCTGAAAACAAGCCCACTGCTTGTCCATCGCCCATTAAAAATTTACTATCTTTTTGTCCATCGGTGCTATCGAAAAAGAATGCTGAACCCGATTTAGCGTAGTATTCAGCGCTCGCTCCGTCAGCGAGATAGATACGTCCCTGCTTTGGGAAACAATAGGTTCCCCATGATTTCAAATCATCTGAATTATTGTTGAGAGGTGCAACGGATAACCAAGTTCCTTTTTCGGTTGCGCCTCCATCAATAGTGGCGATGGTCAAAAAACTCGTTTTAATGACTGATGAAGCCGAAGGACTACCTGAACCCGCATCTGTTTGTTTCACTTTGAAAGTGTCACCAACCGCCCAATTGTAACCACCGGATGTTACAGCCCAAGAGTGTATAACACCTGTAGAAGAAGTTCCTACAGTAACTGTGCCTGTAAGGCCCACACCATTACCGTTGACGTTTTCTACTGTGGCTGCATCGTTTGTAGCGTCATTGTAACCCGAACCGCCGTTTGTTACTGTCACTGACGACACTACACCGAACGGCGTGTTCTTAACCATCGTGCCTTGTGCAGCACAGCCGTGCTGTGTAGACCACGGCAACCGAGCCAACGGCGACGGGTCCCACGTAGGCTTCGTATTCATCGCACCCTGACCGGGACCGCCGAGTGACACGGTGACCACGGGCGCATTCGGCTCAATCTCCTTGACGATGATTGAATCGGGCGACCCCTCGCCCACGACATTGACGCTTTGGGAAACAGTCGCCTCGCCTATGCTGCGTGTTGTGACTGATGTAATCAAACCATTTTCGCCTTCTTCTTGTTGCACAGAACGAATTCTGTGTTGGCCCATTATGTAGTAACACGATGCAACATTTGGCTCAGATGTATTTGAAGTTGAAGAGCGCATTTTTGATAATTGATTTGTTCTAATTTTATTCGATGGCTGTATAACAAGAGTAATCCGTGCATCAGTGGTAACATCTAATTTAAAATCAATAATATCGAACAATTCATACAGATTTGTATTACCTGATGTAGAACCAATATCAAAAACACCAGTGCCCGAAGATGTAGCACTCACTGCCCTTCTTTCTGTTCCATCAGCAGCCGTTACCAATGTCGCTGTTTTACTTGAATTAACAGCCTCAATAGCCAATTTATTGAAAACAGATTCATGCACTAAATTAGTATGTGATGCTGCTACATTTTGTGGTGTTGTATTTGGTTTCGCTGTTGCGCTATTTGGTGGCGTGTAATTATTCGGACAAGTAGATTCATCAAGTTCAATATCGTTTTCTAAACCGCCCGTGTTATCACCAATAAACAAATTTGGTTCTGAAAATAAATCCAATGATGAAGATGTTGGGAGTGTTACATCTATCACACCACCGGGCGAAAATAATGTTGTATCTTTAGAAGCGTCCGCAAGGTCAGTAGTTATCACATCTAACACGGTTGTTGTGCCAGTCAAAACATACGAACCCGCTGGAACTGTTTTTTCGACCATTAGCATCGGAAATGTTTTCCCCATTGACGCTCCCGATAAATCAATAGCATTGTAATGAATTTCTACGAAAGGTGCGATGTTATGTGTAGACTGAAGAGTTGGAACTTTGAGTAATGCAACACGACTTGTCGATTCAGGACGAAGATGAAAACGTCTTGTTTCTGTATCTATAGTGTCGAATTCCGGCATTGGTCCCTTCAATAAAAATGGCATAGCATCAAAACCATTTGAACCAATAGCAATCATTTCTTTTCCACTTGCAGGTAAACCGTTGTCTATTATCGTATCAACAGAACATGAATTAATGATAGTTTGAACTGTCATTGTTCCTTGTTTGTTGAATAAATCAATACGAGAATTTACAGGTAAACTGTGTTTCAAACCTCGACAAGTATTGTCGTAAATGAGAGTTGAAATATCACTTGTTCCATCTGTAGTTTGGTCATAAATTTCAGATGTAGCATCAGGTAAACGACGAAGGAATGGATGGCCTGTAACGTGAGAATAACAGTGTCTACCACTATGCCCAATTTGATACAACTCATCAAGAGTAGCGGGCCACACTACAGCATACGGATTTGTAGGTGAATTTGTTGTAGTAGCCATATTTGATGAATAAATTAAACCATGTTGTTCATAGAAACTTTCATCCAGAATCATCTGACCCGTAGTATCAATAACTTGGGAACCCAAATGAGATGGCTGATATGGTTTTCCTGTTCCATTATCAACAAGCAGGTCTGCTCCAAGCACAACAAAATAATCATCTACATTTGCAGTGCGGTCATGAAGAACACCACGAAGACCAATTGAGCCAAACGCCGACGTTGCCATATTGTCAAAATCAACGTGAATACTGCTGACAGTAAGCACACCGGTTGCTGCGTTAATACTGTGTAAACGAACTCTTTCAGGGGGTTTTTGATTTGGTTTTTGTGTATCACGATTGATAGCACCGGGATTGATGAGAAGATTATATGGAACGTGCGGAACGGCCATCGTGGAAGCGGTGCCGGGTGAAGAAACATAGTTTACAACCTTGTATGAACCCATACTGTATGGAGAGAGTGTGAAGTCTACAGTCGAAGATGTGAATGTTGTATGCGCTTTCCCCGTCATTTTCAAAATCATCGCTTGCGCTTCCGCAGTAGAAATTTTGATTGTCGTTGTTGTTCCATCTGTAGCCGCGCTGTAAACTGATGATGTGTCGCTACCCAAACCTATGATTGTGTAATTTGTTTCATCTACATCAATAGGCTCTTCAAATCTGTAAAGTCCTCTTGATTTTTCAGCCATTAACGGCATAATGTCTTCAGGCAATTCAGCGGAAAATAAATCTGTAAAATGAATACATTCTACGATACCACGAAATTCACCACCCTTACCACCAATATACAGATGTTCATTTGACCTTGCCAATCTTCCGTTATCAGGAATTTCTGCACTCGCCATCAATTGTTTATTGACAAAAAGAACAACTTTATTTTTGGAAATACCAGCAACAACGTGCATAAGAGGACGGTGATTGATATTCAGATTGGTAGCATCATTAGAAGCACCAATAAAACGATTGTATGAATCATGTATACCGCCATCAAAGGTAGGATATACTGTTCCATCATATCTTGAACCTGTATTTTTTGCTGTAGTTAGTTTGATAGGTTCATTTCCATTTTTACCTTCTACATTAATTGTAAATGTAGCCGGACCCGCAGTATCTACATTACCAATTTCCAATTTAAATTGTCCTTCACAGGATGCTATAATACCACCACAATCGGGTATAACCCATGCTTCAATGGCAAAATCAAACGTTCCTTTTGGACTCACATCAGTAAAATCTCTTGTTCCGTGCGGAGAATTGCCCAATATTGTAATCGGACTGTAGGGGCCTTCAGGTAATTCTTGGCCCACACTATTGAAACGACCCTGTGGTATGATGACACTATCGCTTACGCCGTCAAAAAAATACGCATGACTTGAGCGACGTATACCAACCATAACATCACCAAATCAAATCAATTGGTGCGAAGACAATAGTAAACGACCAAATAGGTTCACCACCCAATTGCGTAAATGTTGCTTTTTGAACAGTTCCTTTAATACCAGCCGCATTTCGTTCGTCAGCGTCAAATTCTACATTACCTGCTTCAGCAGATTCGCTTCCTTTTTCCCAAGCCATATATTTGGCTCCCGTTGGCATCCAAAAATTTCTTACATTGTATGCTTCGTTAGGTTGAGCATGATACAATGAATTAAATGGAATCTGAATTCCCGTAATGTAGTCACCAAATTGATTACCATTTTTACCAATATTTGTTTTACCCTGCCACTTTTCTGCTGAACCTACGGCTTGAATTCTTGATAAAATTGTAGCGTTATCAGAATTGTTTATGATACCAAACAAATCCATTACTTTGTCACCCGCCGACCTTACACCTTCGTTTCCTTTTCCACCCGCGAATGTTTTTATCAATGGTAAAATACTAAATTGATTTCTTGCTAAACCAGTGATTAAAGGAGACTGGGTATTTCCTTCTTTACCGGTTGTTATTTGAGTAATTCTCACTTGTGTATTGGCTTCATCAGTAATTGTTGATGTTTGCAAAACAGCAGTAAATTTTGTCTGCAAAACAGAATCATTTGTAATTAAATCAACGAGATTATCTGCTATTTCTGCGTGTGTTCCTTTGACTTCAGAACCTCCTGTGTGTCTGTAAATAGCGATGTAGTAATTACCTGATGTAATACCAGAATGGTTTGCTACAGCGCCATCACGACTCACCATGCTAATAACGTATGATGTTCCATCGGCAGCAACCAAGGAAATTTTCACTTTGGCTAATTCAGGATTAGCAGAAGTAATTCTTGTGCTACCAACCAATGTTAGAGAATCAGCGGTTGCATTATCGGGTAACCAATCTTGAGATATAAAATTCTTTTTGAAATTTACTGAAGTTGAAAAATCAATAGTAGCAAACGCCCCTTGTGCAGAAGACGCACTACTCACAATATTTGAATCGCTCATAATCCCATTGATGATAATGGTCGCATTTGATAAATTAAAATCAAAACCAGCGCGCTTACTTCCCGCAAAAGGAAGAGGTATACCGCCTGTTTTTTTCTCAACATCAAGGGCTACATCTGTAGCCATGATTTGTGTAATTGTGCCATCACTGTGAACAAGACGAACGGGGATATTTTGAGGCATCAGTATCGCCTCGACATAGTTGAGCCACCGACTGAACGGGCTACTTCTTGTTGTATCATGTTCCCAATCTCACGTGCTAACTGACGTTTATCAGTTCTATCGGTAAGACCTGAAAGATTGAATGTCATATTGAATGTGCCACCGCCACCACCGCCGCCTTTCATTTCAACAGGAATAGAACGACCACCCGACAGAGGCACGATGGCTTCTGTGCCGTGTAGGATAGCAGGGTAGCCGCTTGAGGGACCTGATGCTATACCGCCTTGTGAGAAGCCTAAGACGCCACCTACAGTATCACCTACCCCACCAATGAAATCACCAATACCATCTGTAACAGTAGATATAGCGTCAATAATTGGTTCAAGAATACCCCATACGAAATCACCGAATTCGGCTGCTTTACCCATAACCCAATCCCACATACCGCCGATAGGTTCTGAAATATACGTTGTCCAAAGATTTCCGATACTTTCCCAAATACCACTAATGAAATCACCGAAATCGCTGCCTTTTCCTTTGAGCCAATCCCAAGCATTTCCGACAGGTGTAGTAACCCAAGTGTTCCAAAATTCACCTACACTCTCAAAAATACCACCAACCCAATCACCGAAGGCACTTGCTTTTTCTTTCATCCAATCCCATGCGCCGCCAATAGCATCACCAATAGCAGCCATGCCGTCATTCCATGATTCTTTTACAGAATCAACAGCACCCATAATCCAATCTGTAAAATTACCCCACGGGTCTTCCATGAAAGTTTTGAATGCATCGCGTATTGAAATATACGTGTCACTAAACCAACCTCCTATAGATGAAACAGTTTCTCCTAACCAATCAAAAAACGGTTGAAGGGGTTCTACGACTTTTTCTTGCCACTTCACTTTGACCCATTCCCAAGCATCACTGAAAGCATCTTTTACTGCCTTCACTTTCTCTTTTACATTGTCAATGAATTTGCTAATGAGTTCACCGATTACCTTGAAGCCGGAACCAATGTTATTCAGCATACTCGACATACCCGTAAGCGCACCTTGTAATGCTGCCAAACCTGCCATCAAAAGTCCTCCTTATCCAAAAATCCGTAATCTAATCTTACTGTTTCATTTCCTTTGCTCTTTGCTTTTTGTTGTTGCACCTTCGCCTGTTCTTGTTGTTCTTCTTCAACTACCAAAGCCCAAGCGAGAGATTGCTTGAAGAGAGTGGGGGGCATTGAATAAACTTCCAACAGCGAAATACCATAATGCTTCGCCACCCTATATGCTAATCCTTGTAACTGGTATTCAATATCTTCGGGTGTTTCAATTTTTCTTTTTTCAATATACTGCTGCACTTTCAACTGCTCGGATTGGTAAACCCCCCTTGCATAGCCTCCGCAATTTCATTGGGCTGAGGCATTACACGGGAAATTTGTTCTCCAACGTAACCTTTCATTGATAGAATTTCGGCTTTTGTTAGTTCAGGGTCTGTGCGAGCAATCCAATGCTCAAAGGCATATTCCCAATATCCGCTTAGATTGAAAGAAATTTCGCCGTCTACGATGTTAAACATCGTTTGGGCTGCGTTTTGTATGTCCAAAAAAGAGAGGTCACGAATCCATACGTGCATGACAGAAGCCTCGTCATCGGGGTCTACCCGTATAACGTGCTTCGTTGATGTGTCATTCTTCAGTATCAGGCTCTTGTTCTGTGTCACCGTGTGGTTGTTCATTCAATATCTCTCCTTTGGTTGCAGCCGCGTCAGCGGGGGCCTCCGATTCGGTGTCAGCAGCCGCGTCAGCGGGGGCATCTACCTCATCTGTATCGGATGGAATGTCATCTTGTTTCAAGCGTAGAGCAAGTTCGGCTTTGGTGCCATAGGCGGGAAGGCCGCGCTCTTTTGACGCTTCTTTAAGTTCAGCGAGCGTCCATGAATCATATTCTTGAACGGATTCAGGGAATGGGTTTTCTTCAGGCGCGGCTGATTCAGGGTCAAACTTTGGTGAAGGCGCACCGGGTGGTGGCCCCGCAGGTGAAAGAAGAGCGAGAATCGCTACCTCGACCTCTTGAATATAGGTCGGTTGTTCAGTTGAATACAATTGAGGATGGTCTTGTAATCCATTTTTTGCTGCAAGATATTGAAAATATCCCAATACACCTAATCGGCGGAACATGGAAAGAGATGCATACGGAGGTCTATTTGCTGACATTTTTTCACCTCAATACTTCAAAATTGTATCTCTACAAACAATTTTTACGGCTTTAGGCATAACCTTCAAAGCCGATTTTATGGCACCTTTATCTTCTGGAATTTGTAGCGGTGCTTCTGTGATGTAATAATCATCAATAATGATGGACATTTTTTCTCGATTTGCCCCATCGCCATTTTTTGTAAATTCAAGTAGAATTTGATTGCTCGCGCTATTTGTAAATTCAGTTGCTGTTCGCATCTTGTGGAAGAAGATAGGGTCGTCAACAATAATTTCCATATCCATATTGTATTGAGTTTGACCTTCAACAAGTAGAACGGGATTTCTTGCACCTGAAAATGGAACTTGGTCTGTAACTGCTGTGGCTGTAGTATCTGCACCATTAATTGCGTAATGTGTTGTAAGTCCTGTCGCACCGGTTAGTGTGAAACTAACGACTTGACCAATAGTTTGACCTGCTAATGTGATAGAACCATTGTAAAACATATACGGTTTTTGTGTTCCCTTTCCAATACCTGAAACATACCGACCAATTTCTGTATTTGCGGTATCGTCAAACATTTGGTGAGAGCGGTATCGACTACCTCGTATATTCGCTGTAGGTTCCAAACGACCTGTATCGGTGTAACATAGTGCAGAATCGAAGTTCACGGCCAACTTGAGAGCCGCATCATTGTCGGTTGAAAGTGTCCAATCCTTGACCTTACAACCACGGTATACACGTGTCAATTCTTTACTATCAGCCGATGAACCATCTGCAACAGATGTATCTCCTTCGTTTACATCACGGCGACGTTGTGAAACTTCAAGACAGAATGAAGGTAATGTGTCCTTTGAATAGAGAAGATGCTGCACACCTGCGTAAGATGCGTAATGTAGGTTACCTGTGCTACTTGCAGCCGCGCCCGTTGATGGTGCTACAGTTTGAAGATAAGGTGCATTTGCGACCCATAGAACATCATTATTTGCAATAGCCGACTCTATACCATTTGCTATTGTAAAGTGTGTAGCATCAGGAATAGCAGTTACAACACCGAGTCTATTTGCAGTTGCAAGAACTAAAGTTCCCGCACCACCACCGCCTGAATCCGGTCCACCGTTATACAGAATATCTCCAACTTTTACTTTGGTTCGTATATCCACTGTATCAACTGTGATACTTCCATAAGCCGCAGCGGAGCCAACAGCAATAGCACCTGTTGTTTTGACACCTGTTGATGAACCGGTTGGTTTAGGTGTTTGGAAAATGACTCTTACAGATGATGTTGAGGGGTCATGTGGATATGCCAATGGTTCATCCAAATAAACGATATTACCATTCAAGCCAATAACACGACGATATTCGTTCGTTTCGCAATTATCAAACAATCCTGAAAATGCTGCCCCGTCCCATGTTGCACCTGAAGGTTCATGGTCACTTACACAAGATGTTGTGGTGGCATCAACAATTGCGATGTAATCATCAACAGCGATATTGGTAACAGCATTCAAAGTAACTTGTGAAACACCTGCGGCTTCAGCAGCGGCTAAGTCAAGTTCACCGAAACCACTCACAAGCCCAATAGCGGGTGGTGTTTCAACTGCCTCTTTACCAAGACAATACTTCAACCATCGAGCCGTGTGCATATTGACTTCAAATGAGCCACCTTCAGTCACGAACTTACCCGGAACTTGAACTGATGTATCTCGACCAAGACCAATTACATGAAATCTCTTCAAATCAACTTTTGTTTCGGGTAGTGTAATCGCACTTGCAATACCCAAAAATTGGTCAATTTTACAAGATTCATCACTTGTCAACGCACCTGTTTTTGAATATGCAGAAGCAGTATCAAAGGGTGGTGTGCAGAAAGGTAAGATTTCAAATCCATCACCGGTTGCAAATGAAACTGCTCCTGTTTTCATAGCAGGTGAAATTGTAATTTGAGTGTGGTCACCAGCGCCTAATTCCGCTGATGTAGTAGTTCCTCCGGGTCTGAAATCAGTAATTGTAAAAACACGCCCATCAACGTCATCATTTTCAATTAGAGATGATGATGCCGCTTGGAAGAATACTAATTTTGAACCGATAAGCATACCTCTTGGATAAGCCAAGAAATGATTCACAAGAGGTGAACCTGCTGTGTTACCGGTAATTTGTAGCATGGATGAACTAACCGTTGTAATTATTATCGCGCTATTATCATCGGTTAAACGAAGTCCTGTTTCTGATGCGAAAGTAACTTCCGCGAGGTCACCCTTGTAGACTGTTGATGGCATTTCTTTTCACCTATGGTATCAATTCTGCGAGTATCACTACTTCGATTTGGAACGTCATTCTGTAAATATGTTTTGAACGGTCTGAAAGGTCTGTGCGAGTTTTCAGAACGAGCCTGTCAAAATTTGTGCCATCCCCCTTTCGTTTGGTGTGAATAACGCGCCGCAACTCGTTCTCAAGTGCTTGCAGATGCTTCCTACCCTTAATCGTTCTCATATCTACAGTGATATTTAAGCGAGTTGTGACAAAATCATAGAATAAATCGGGCGCTTCTTCGTTGTGAGCCGTTTCGTAAATGAGGATGTAATCACTTTGTTGAAGATTCAAACGCTTACCGCGCTCAGGACTTACATCAGCAATATCAACGATGATGGGTTTGTAATTGGTTGTGTTCGCACGATTCCACCCATCAGAAAGAACGCTGATGAGAACATCTGTGCCTTCCAACCACGTTGCTACCATAATCACTTACGCCCCGTAGATACCAATTCACTCTTCTTTACGTCTTTCCAATTGATTGGAATAACTTTTCCATTCTTATATTGCATTTTGTTGTCCGTAAATGTTTCGTGCGGCACACTCAAAATTGCTTGCTCATGATTCGCTTTGTATTGTTCAGCCATCTCTTCTGACGCTGCCGCACCTGAACCAACGTCTGTGAGATTACCCATCCCGTCTTTTTGCAGACCAAGGGATTGGGCCTCAATATCACCCAAGCGATTACTCAACTCTTTGTTGCCTTCTGTCATCAATTGACGAAGTTCTTTTTGGGCTTTAGCATCATCAGCAATTTCATTTTGAATACACTCATACGCAAACTTAGCATCCTCTTCAGTAATCATTCAAACGTCACCACCTCAATGTAGCGCGGAAGATTTCGCTCTACGTCTGCTTTGTATAATTGAACCTTTGATGTAAGGTCGATATTCTGTGTGCCTTCGGGAATGAGAACACTTCGGTCGTCAGCAAGAAGCAGGTCAATTGCAACAAGTTTTGTGCAAATATCCTCAATCGCTTTCTCAAGATACCGCTCACCATAGATGTAAGCCACCTTAATCGCATTCCACTCAAAGAAAGGATAAGAATTGTTGAAGTAAATGATACCCATTTCGTGGTCACACCACCAATCACGAAGACGGCCAACGTCACCTGCACTGCTACCACCCTGAAGGTCTACCTGAAATGTCGTTTGTGAAATTGTATGTTGTTTATGAAGCGGGTCATCATCGGCCACTGAAACCAACGTTCCCGCTGAAATCGTAATACTGTTTGTTCCTACGGCAGTTATAACACCCACAAGAGTTTCATCTGCTTTGTAAACAGAATCACCTACAGAAAACGAAGTGTCAGCATTTACACCATCGGTTGTCATGGCTGTTGTAGTTCCAGCAGCATACCCCGGCCCGTTATTGATAAGTGTCCCTGCTGTCAACGTGGCTAAGGGTGTTCCACTTACATTCACACAACCTGTAAACGTGTTTTCTGTCTTTCCTGTATATCTCAAGACTTCTTCTCCAATTTGCAATAAACCGCCGTTCACAAAACCTGATGTGGAAGCCGTATTGACTGAATCAACAAGATTTGAAATTGTCAATGTGGTGCTACTTACAGATGTAAAGATATTTGTTAGTTCAGAACCACCGCCTTGACTAAAGAGAATGTTTGTAGTATCTGTTGTGGCGATTGTGCAGGTTTCCCCACCCTTCACACCACGCATACTTGTGATTTTTGTAACCCCCGTGCCGTAATCTGAGTTAGATGTAGAAAGGAATTCGTTATTAACGCCGACATTTGTAGTGCTACCGGGTAATGTAAAGTTAGGACTGAAGGCTATAGCGGTATTTCCAACCCTATCTTCATTATTAATCAGGTCTGAAAGGGACTGTGCAGCCGTAGCATCGTCAAAATCTGCTCTCCAATTGGTTGTTCCTGTGCCTACAGTGAGCGCTCCTACACTACCATTACCCGGAGAGAGGTAAATTGAGTCACCGGAGAGGGCTGAAATCTCACCGAATTTAACGCGGATTTCAGCACTGCCAATTTCCCTGTAGTCATCACCTTGCCATAATTCGATTCTCAATACCTGCTGTAGATTTCGGAATAGAAGAGGTGCCGTTCCTACGTAATCTGTGTAGTATCGGCGTCTGTATGGCTTGTAGGTATCGAAATTAATGTATTCACCTGTGACAAGATAAGGTCGCCATGCATTGTGTGTAAGGTTGTCAATCTTATCTTGCATGATTTTGATGAGATGTTCTACATGGTTCTTGGTTACACCGCGTGTTCGACCATTGGTGAAAGATGCTTGATTTTGTATGTATGCATTATCGGCTACTTGGTAGTTTGCGTGTGTAATAGAATCAGCAAAATTTAATTTTACACCAAGAGAATCAGTAGTAATTGATGTAATCACCCGTTCGATACCCAATGGGTCTGCATCTGAATAGATAAGAATGGTATCATTGACAGAAAAACCAATGTTTCTGTAATCTGAACCCGTAACAAACACACCTGTTGCGGCACTGTCGCCACTGACAAGCACTGCTTCTTGTGGCCCGATGCTCAATAAATCAGCCACTTTCTGTGCTGACGTATACACAATAGCATCAGGGTCCAAGGGGCGGGTTTCCGCTTCTCCGGGGCTGAATACTACTGGCAATCATCTCACATCCTGTTCTTTTCATCTCGGTGGGAAAGATTGTATTCCATTGGCTTTCCGCACGAACCACAAGTGGCCCGCCACATGAAGTGGAGAAGGCCACAGTGTTTACATCTTGTGCCTGAACCGATGTTGAGAATATCGCCTACTTCTGATGTGCGAGCGCGTTGTGAACTGACTATACCCTCAAGAGGGCGGTCAGTATTCATGACCTTATTATGGTCAAATTTTACGTCAGATACGACGCCTTGTTTCTGTGAACGAGATATGTCTTCAAAGTCGATTGACCTAACATCGAACCCCATACATATTCCTCACGCTCAACAATATGTGACTAAGATATACACGTTACCCAAAACCGTAAACGGGTCAGAAGCAATTAAACTCGTCGTCGAAATACCCGTAAGTGTTCCGACATCAGATTCAATCGCTGCTGTAAGTGTAGCGAGGTCCGAGAACTCTTTTGGAGAGTAGGGACCTACTAACTTGTATTTGGGTTCCAGCGTAGCCACGGAGAATCAACTCCGAATCAACTTCGGCGTCCTAAGACCCACCAGCGACCTGTCATATTTGATACACAAGCAATCTGTAGACCAGTAGAACCTGTGTGTTCGACAAATGCACCATCAACACCAGCGGCTGTTTGTGCGCCACCTACGTCAGCCATAACACCCGCAGCAACAATTTCTACAACTTGACCTGTTAAATCAACGGCTCCTGATTCAGCACTTGCTGCGTTCCACGTGCCTGTAAACATAATCAGGTTTCCTATTACTGTCGGTCTTTCATCCATTGTGCTTGAGAATGCCATTATTCATCATCTCCTTGATGTTCTTCGACAAGAACCTCTTCTACTTGAACTTGTTCATTATCGAGAGCGGGATTAAGGTGTTCAGCGACCATTTCAAGGGCGCGACCTTTTGCTGTGTAACCATTCAATACTACACCATTTGAAGTAAGCCAAGCGAGAATGTCTTTTCGATTCCAACCTGCGTCGGGAACACCGTCATTACCTGCATCAACTGTTGGTGAACCTTCGTCACCCTCGATACGCCAATACTTGGTATCAAGGCGATTTCGCCAAAGATTCAACCACTCTTGTGATACAGTCTCGGTAACACCGCGCAAGCGATGTTCTTTCTTGTCCAGTTTAACACTGTATGACGGACCAAGATAGGTCAGCAGAGGCAAGTTATTCCACCTCAGTTGAGTAGCATTACTGTTGCTGTGAACTGACCACCGGCTTCACCGTGAGCCACAAGTGCTGGAAGCGCACCGCCGGTCTTTGCAGCCGGTGCATTTCCTGTGTTGGTGAAAGTCAATTGAAGGTCTTTATCAGTCACGTTGAAAGAATATCCGAGAATTGCTACAATCTTTGAAGCACCTGCACTGATAGTCAATACCTGTTCAGCAGCGTCTGCTAAGGTAGCCTGAATGGTTACCATTCGCATACTACCTACTGCGTTACCGTCTGCGTTTGCAGCATTGAATCCAGCCAATGTGCCGGGGTATGAACCGCCGCTGTTTCCGCTCAACCAGCCTGTTTCATCAACAGGTGTTCCTGTTCGCATATCAAGGTCCAAAAGAACCGAGACTGTTCCTGTTGAGAAGTCACCGTCATCGAATGATATTGTCAATCCTTTTCTTGTGTATGTTTCTGTTGCCATATTTCATCATCTCCATTTTTATTTTTTTTTGTGTTCCTCACTTAAGGTCACGGATTGAACCCTGACCTCCGAAGAAAGTAGTCCATAGTTCGCCCATTGAGCGATACATACCCTCTTGTCCGAGGCGGTTGATGGCGAATGGGTCGCCAGTTTCAATACCACTCTCAAAGTATTGGGTTGGAATTGCTGTGCTGAAGTAGAGGTAGTCAGTGTCGAGGAAATACATTCGACTTAGACCGTCCTTTGTTACGTCCTTGCTTGGAATGATTGGGACACCGTTGTATGTTGCAACGATGAAACCAGCCTCAAGACCGGGAACACCCTTTACACCGTTGTAGGTTGGGGTGACACGCTTCTCTTCCATGAATCGCTGTTGGCTTTGCAATAGTTGCTGTAGACGCATTAGAGTGTCATAGCCAGTTAGGATAACCTTCGGGTTACCACCACGTTCCCAAGTCTGCTGGAACAAGGTGTCCAAGTGGTCAAGGGAAAGAGTTCGGCGGCTACCTGCTGCACGGTCTGCACCACAGTTTACTTCTGCGTTAGACCAAGAGTTTGCACTTCGGTCAATGCTGTAAATGTCGAGGTCGGTTGCGCCACAGTGGTCGGTTCCGGCGCTTGCGCCAGTTTCCATTGATGTTAGTCCACCAGATGAACCACCGTCGTTACCAGTTACTCGGTCGAGTGATTCAAAGTCGTTACCGGCTACGGTTTCGGAATCCTCAAGAAGCATCTTGTTGATATGCTCTGCGTGGTGCTTGCCCATCTCTTCTTTGAGGACAGCGCGGATGTCACCAAGTCCATCGTCCTTGTCAGCAAGGAACATGGCTGTTTCGCTCATATCGAATGTGTGAACAATCGTTTTGGGCTTTGCAGCGATGTGCTGGAAGGTAGGCTTGGTTGTGTCTGGTAGGGTTGCGTTCTCAGCAACACCGCCGCCAACAGTGAAGGAAGGTCGTGAAGTAATAACTCTCCATCCACTTCGCTCCCAAGGGCGCTTTGGTAGAATGCTGAATGCATTGAATTCTTGGTTCAACTGTGACCAAACCTTGCGACCGTAGATTGCTTGGTATGTTCCACCAGTTGTGGACAGCATAGGGCTGTCAGCCTTGAGTAGTTCGGAACCGCTGTAGGAATAACCCATAGCGTTCCCTGCGCCGTAAAAGTAGCGCTCCATGTCAGTTACTGTGCGAATGTAATCTCTTGCCATTTTTCATCATCTCCTTTTTTTTCATTGTTTGTGTGTTCATGCACCTCTAAACGACTCATCAGCGAGTCGATGAACTTCATCCCAACTCATGTGGGCGAGGTCTTCAGTGGATGGAATCTGAACGTTGCTTCGGCCTTGTGACTTTGCAATTGTAGTTGATTCTGTGCTGATGTTGTCAATGCGCTCTCCGAGTGCTTCGATAGCCTTGCTGATTTCAGAAAGTGGGCCGCGAGCATCGAACTGCTGCTGCTCTTGCTTCTGAACTGCTTGCTGGACTTCACTACTGTAACGCTGTGAGAATTGTTGCTCAAGGTTACCACGGAAGTTCTGCTCTTGTGCTGCTGCCTTGTAGACTTCATATGCAGCCTCAATGTCAGCATCAGATACTGTGTCTGCTGTCAAGTAGCCCTTCTTTACGGGGCCAAGAGCGCCCGCAGGGGTCTTTCCACCAGATGCACTGACGGCACTGATAGCATTGGTTGAAGGTGAACCGGATTCTTGTCCTCGGCCACGAACTTGACCACCGAAGTAATCTGCACCGTCAACGGAATCTGGGTTGTCGAATCCACCAAGTTGAGCCTTGTTCAAGTCATCAAAGTGCTGTCGTGCTGCACCTGTGTCTACGCCGCCGCTCTTGAGTGTATTTTCCATCCATGTAAGGTATTCTGCGGTGATAACATCGCTGTATTCATTACCTTTTTCCATGTTATACATCTTCTCTTCTTTGTCATCTTCTTTGTCATCTTTTTCATCTTTTTCTTCAGACATTTCTTTGTCCTCCTTTGGACCGTCATCTTTTCCCTTACCTTCAAGGAAGGCAGGGGGTAGACCTTTCTCCATAGAGTCAAGTCGTCCTTCAAGTCGTGTCAATACGCTGTTCATTTGTTCCATTACATTTCCATCTGTCATAGTGGTGTCCTCCTTCAATATACGAAAGGATGCTTCGGGATTAATCCCTTTTTCACAAATTGTTATTTCGTGAAGTTCAAGTTTACTGATTTCTTGGTAGTCGCCGTGTTCTTTGTCACTCTTTCGCATTCTTTTGAATGCTTGACCACCGATTGAAAAACCAGTAAGATTACCTGTGCGAATTTCTGAAGCCACTTCGCGTGCCTTCTCAATATCATTTCGCAACTTTACAACAACAAACATACCTGTGTCGTCTACTTCAGACTTCCACATACGCCCGTCATTGTCTGTGTAGGCTGGAATTACAGTTCCAACCTGAATGTTTGAATGTGCGAGTTGAACATTAGCGTGTTCGGGTGTTGCCATGAACTTCTTGAAAGCGTCGTTCAATGCGCCGCGTGTAATGAGGTCACCCTGCTTGTCTACCAATTCTACGCTCGCGTAGCCCGCGACAACCAAATCCTTCCCGCTCTTCAGCAGGGTGATTTGGTCTGGGTTACGCATTCGTAGTTGTCCCAACATTAAATCACCAAACGAATAGTCATACTATATCAAGTTACATCAAGAAAATCGAACAGTGGGTTGGTCATCTTCTATATCAAAATCGACGGACTCACCCTCATTTGTGCTTAATTTAGCATGAGAAATTTTTTCTTTGCCTTTTTCTTTCCGGGGCATTGGTTTTTCGGGGTCTTCAGCGGGTCTTGGGCGCATATCATAGTCCGGTAATGTAGATTGGTCACGTAGTTGAGTTGGTCCGCTTGGTGATTCTACGGGTGTAGCCATGTCAATACCCAACCCTTTTCCTCCTGATGATGCCATTCTTTCTTTTGCAATCACATCTAATGCCCGTAAAGCAACTTCTAACGCTTTTACCATTGATGGTTTGAGAAGGATGTTCTTTTCTTTTTGGTCAAGAACACCAGCGGATTCCCTTTCAATACGCTTAGGGTCAATTTTTTTAGGAACAACGTTTATTTCATCGTCTTTATCCATTTTTTCTACATATCCTTTGAGCATCAATGAAATTACAGGTTCCCAAAACGGACGAAGGCTTTCAGATAATCTGTATGAATAATTACTCTTTTTTAAATCACCCATAATACAACTTGGATTCTGAAGATACCAAGACTCATTCCATTGTTTTACTTGATATTCTACAGTATCAATATCTTCCAACATAATTTTAATCACTTTACCGTCAAAATCAATATCATGTGGTATAATTATTGGAGAGTAACTCTTTGTTAGTAACGAAAGTGATTCGCTACTTGCGGGTCCTTCACCCTGACCTTCTTTGTCAACAGATGTAATTTGAACGTTGAATATATCACGACCACCACGTGCTTTCTTTGTTACACCAGATATTGTTGCTTCAACAATATCTCCTTCTTCAAATGGTTTCTCAACACGTTGGGCTGTTCCTATGTCCATGTAATATTTACCATCTAATTCTACTGCTCTATTTCCAAGACCTTCATTTGTAAGAATTGGCCCTGCACCTAAACGATAGGTGTAAGGTCCCTTTCCTCGCTTATCAAGAATAACAAAATTCATTGTTTTTCCTTCTCTCAAAATTAACCACTTAGGATGTCGTTTTTCACCCTTCATGTATGTTGATTGTGCATCACGTAGTAGAACTCTACCTTCTTCCTTTAGTTCATCTACTGCACTTTCTAAACCATCAGTATCTGTTACACGTGTGTTGTAAGGACCGGGAATAGAAATTCCATCATGACTCTCTAATTGTCCACGAAGAATTTTCAAACGCTCATTAGTATTCATATCCGATGAATCTGTTCCGTCATACGAAATAATATCGTGAACAAAGAATTCATCATCTTTCAAAACACCATCAACAATAAATTCATTGTCACTTAGTTTTGAAGCAGCGTCACGAATTTTCTTTGGGACACCTCTTTTCTTTCCATTTTCATCAAGAAATAATGTTTCATTATCCTTAATCAAAAGTAATCGAGTTCCTTCATACCATGTTGAAACGACCCAAGAATCACTAAAACCTTTGAATTCTTTCAAATCATCGAGAGTGAAAATACGGTGCATGGGACGAATTAATGGAACCCAATCATCCTCACTTGCTTTTGTCAATAATACATCAGGATTCAATAGACTCGCTAAGAAATTAGTCATTTCACCGGTTGAAACATCATATGGGTCTGTTGCATGAGGGTCGTCATATCCTCTTTCTCGTAGTTGAGGGGATTTTTGTGGTGTAACACCGGGTAAGTTCATGATTTGAGTTACATTATTTCCATGAATATCCCTCATCATTTCATCCGATGTTGGATGCACAAGTGTAGGGAACTCATTGGCGGCAAAATACCAATTTCCATCTACGCCTATTTCACCATCGAAAGTTGGTGTAACATATCCTGAAGCCCAATCCTGTTCCCCGCTATTCCATACCGGATTGACACTACATTGACTTTCGGGTGTAGGTGGAGAAATCGGTCGGTTAGACCATTTAGCCTCCTTTGTCATTTTTTGCTCTTGTGTCGCACCGACACTTTCAACGCCTTCTTCACCCATTTGTGCTTCTTCAGGATTCAAAACATACAAACTATCAAGATTATTTTGAGTTTTTCTTGTAGCCCTTTTAATGTGTTTTGATTTCAAACCCTTTACACCGTGTAAATCATTTGAAAGGAAACTCAAACCGTGATTTCCTAACAATGGACTAAACATATCTTGCGCCCTTTGTTCAAATGCACGCGGAACATTGTGTAATTCATGGTCATTCCATTGGCGTGTTTTTTTGGCTGGATTTGATGCTTTAACACCTTTCTGTCCTACCCTCAATAAATCATGATAATCTGCTCCATGAAATGGTGTCAAATCTAAATCATGTGCAGTTGGTAAATTTCCATCTGTAAGAAGAGAATGCATAGACGCAACACGGAAGGGTTGGTTCATTTCATTTGAACGGCGTATAATTTCATTCACGTGTTCTTTGTGCTTTGGTGTAGTTGGTAATCCCAATAGTTCCAATGCTTCGGTATCAGTCATGTTTCCGTGAATCTCCGCACCGTGATTCAAAAGATGATTTGCAATTTCCGCATAATCACTACCTGATGTTAGACCTTCTACATTAGGTATTTCAACATCATCAACACCATAAGCGTGTGAATGCAAACCATGAGAATTATGTTCTTGCATGAGAAGACTTCGTTCTGCTAATTTAGCCAACTGTCCCATATCATGAGTAAACTGCATTTTGTCATCTTCGGGGAAAGAATGTGGAACGGCTTCCTTAATTTGTGGAAGTAGAATTTTCATCATTTGAGTAATGGCATTATTGTCTCCTTCTAATTTTGCATCACGTTGTTTGGCTCTATCTTCCCAAAAACCAGATTTAGATTTTGGTTGCATATTACTTGCTTCTGTTTGCATAGTAAACAGAAGACCTCGTAATTCTTTGATTTCCTGTTGAAGATTTAGAATACCCTCAGGTGACATTTCACCTACTTCTTTTTCTTTGTCGAGTTGTTGTTCACGTATCATCAATTCTTTTGCCGTTTCAATCTCTTCAGGTAATGAAGCACCGTAAGCGCCCATACCCAAAAATTGCTGTATGTTCCCCAATTGTTGTTTTTTCTCACCCAAAAAACGTTCTTCTGCTTCTTTTGGTGTTTCTTGGTCAATTGTGTCGGGACTTAAATGACCTAATTCATTCATTAATTTTGAAACGTTTTCTTGCTCGATAGCCGGTAAATCGGTATAATCACCATCATTTAGATATTGAGCAATTTGATGCGGATTTCGTGTTCCCAAATGTCGTGCGATGACACCCAAAGAGTTCACATATTCTCTTTCCAAACCTTCAGGAATATTAGGCGGATTTTGTAATGATGTTTCACGATAATCTGAATAGCCGATAAAATTCAAGAAATCATCTAAATTATCACCTGTGGATAATGGTATACCATATGATTGCATATTTTTAAGATTATGAAGTTTTTTCTTTTGCGGCTCTTCAAATGGTCGAATATGACCCAATGCTGTTCGGATATGATGGTCTATCATCGCTTGTCTATGTGACATTTTATCTGACGCGCCTTCACCATAGGCTTGTTCAGAAGTCGAAAATGTATCTTCCATGTGCGGAATAGGAAGAACATAACCACGCTTACCCATAATTTCTTCATGTTCTTTAGGACTTCTTGATAAAAGATAATTTGAGTATTTACCACTTGTAGAACTTTTGTGGTCAGTAAAATTGTTTTTAATCGAAGAACCTTCACCAAGAAGATTACCATTACTGTCGTGCTTTACCTGTGTAATATCACCCGGTGAAAGAACGTGAGAAGGGTCCATTATCACGGGTTTTTTGACGAGGTTTTCCTCTCCCTTTTCACCTTGTGATAAATCCATAACTTTCTCTACGCTATGAGGTTTTACATATGGAGCGACTAAACTTGCTATAGAATTCAAATTTTTATTCACCAAGAGTTTTCCTGTATTGGAGTCTAATTCACCAAAAATCGACTTGCCCGTTTCTGGGTCCATCATCATATGATGAATAAATTCTACATATGTGGCTAAATTTCTTCCTACTCCACCAACTTCAGCAAAAGGCTCCCACCAATGTGAACCATGTGTTGTGGTATGTGTTCCATCTGAACTTTCATCATACAAACCATCTTCATTTTCTTCAGGTCTTGGACCGAATCTTGAACGTTTATTTCCAAGTATATTCCGTATATCTTTTGATAATGCTGAAGAAGATTCGTAACTTTTTGCAGCCGAAATTGCATCATCTAAATGTTCTTTCGGAATAAGAGGTCCTTCTGTTTCACCATACATTGGATGTTGTTCCATCCATTCTTCTGTTTGGGGATGATAACCCGCTAAGAATAACAAATCTTCTTTTGATATTTTTGTATGATTTTTTCCATCAGGTGTTTTCAAAACACTATGTTTACCCGATGGAAGGTATGTTTTGTGATTACCTAAACCGATTTTTTTCACATTGTTCCAATCATACGAATCTTCTGCTTTAGCCCATTCTTCGGGATTATGAAAATTAAATCGTGGTAATACATCAAGTAGACCGTCTTTATTTGATAGTGGTTCACCTGTTACATTATGAAGAATCTGCTCCCCTTCATTTTTGTGACCTTTCGGGTAAGTTTGAGGTGTGTCATATTTATCATGCATTTGATGTATTCGTTCCAAGATTACATCTGCTATGGATTGTCCATTGTAATTTGCAACCTCAGAATCATGCACTGCGGTATTCAAACCACCTTGAAGGAATCTATTTTCTCCTGAAACAAAATCTCGTTCATTATCTTCAATAAACTTGTGGAAATTTGGCGAATGCGTCGAAACACCACGATGCCACCAATTAATTTCAGGTGTCATACGCTCCATAGCATTGAAAGCAAAACGAGCCTGTGGAAGAGTAGTTCCATCGGGTAATTTGATGAGTTGGCTATCTTCATTTACATTTCCTTTGTTTTCTAAATGGTCTAAAACTGCTGTTCGTTCTTGCGGTGAAAGCCATTCCATACCAAGCATATACCCTGCCCAACCTAAACCATGACCGTGATGTTTTCCTTTTTTACCACCTTGTTCTACTTCTTTGAATGCTTGGTCGTAAGAAAATTCTTCATCTGAAGTAGGCTCAAATGTTACATCTTCACCTTCCCATTCATCAGCACGACTATTGAAATGCTCTTTTCTCAAATCATGAGAATCATCAATGTTTCCATGACCATTTTCTAATTTCCAACGTCGAAAATCACGTTCATACAAATCATGATTTGAAGAGTAAGCACCACCTAAAGCACCTCCAAAAAGATATTTTCGTTTACCTTTGACATTATGACCAAAAACAACAGGACTCTTGTTTTTTACAGCATGGTCATGCCACTCTTTTTCTTTTTTTGCAGTATCTTCTACTTTGGTTTTTTCTCCTTCTTTTGAAGGAAGATACATTCTTTTCAAATGTTCAACATATCTTCTTCTTTTTGTAATAGCATCTCTTCGCAATAATGGGTATGTTTCTTCTCTAAATGGGTGTCTATTGTGGTAAGCCTCACCGGGTGAAGAAATAATATCGGGCCAAACTGCGTGTCTAATTCCTCTTTCATCTGTATTGGGAAATTTGTCAACCCACGGGTGCCTTGAAGGTTCACTACTCGCACCTTCTATTCCAACGGCTACAGGGGCCATTGGTTTTGAATAAATATGTGGCACTGCTGAGTCATCGGGGTCTACCCACTTTTCTTTAGGTGTTTCTTCATCTTCATCTTTCAAAAGAAGGACATTCATCGCCATACTTTTGCAAACCAAAGTCAAGGGGTCATTCGGTTTTACATTTAGATTGGCTAAAGCCATCATGTATTCAGCAGCATTACGCTCTAAATCCAAACCGTCATCAACTGACTTCAACAGTTGAATTCTTCTGAAAAGAAATAGATTTGAAGGGTCGGCCAACACACACAATCACCGCTCACTGTAGCGGTCTGTATTCAGGACAAGCGTTCAAATCCATTCCTTGATGAATTCTACATCCTTCACGTGTTGTTCCCCCACAAGCACCGCAAATCTGTGGGGCATGACCGCCTTCTGCGGCTTCACGCCGCTCGGCTAAAGGGTTAGCCTTAGACAAATCAAGCGGTTTTGCTTCTCCTGAAGCATCTTCTCTTTCAGCACCCGTGCCTTCGTGTGGATTCAATTTTCGGCCAAGATTTTCCATTGAAACACTTTCCTTAGCCTTCTTGTTTTTTGGCTTTGGAGCATCTTCTGTTTCAAGAGTGCGCTGATTTGTAGTAAAATTTTGTGACCTTGTTTGTCCACCTGTTTCAGTTAGAAATTGAGGATGAGAGTTTTGTGATGCTTCTGATTTATATCCCGGTTGTGCTTTTTCCATTTTGCAACCCATTTTACACATACCTGCTTTGTCTAATTTACCACCTTTGCAATCAGGACAATCCTTGCAAGTGCAATTTTTACCACAGTCTTTGCATTCAGTTGCTTTTTCAATTCGGCGTTCTATAGATGCTGCTTTTTCAAGCAACTTTGATGCCTCGTAACTAATTGCGTCATATCTTGGTTTCAATGAATCATCTCCGTATTTCTTGAGGCGTCTGCCATTTCATGAATATCATCCCAACTCATAGAGTGGAACTCTTCGTTTGATTGAGGCATTACAAAACCTGTTTCATTCTTCATAAGAAGCCCTTCGTCATTTCGGAATGGGTCAGGAAGTAAATCTTCAGATAGAGGTGTTGATGTTCTTACAAAACCCGCTCTCTTCAATAACGCTTCAGGGTTGTTGAAGGCTTTTCGCAATCTTTGATTTTCGGCCTTTAAAAGTTGAAGGTCACCATCCATGCCTTCCATCTTTGTGATAAGAGCGTTCATTAAACGCTCAGTTGTAGAAGCCTCTTCGGCCAAATTACTCACCTTGATTTACTCGGCGTCCAAATGTTCCAGCGTGTGGTCGCATAGCAGAATTATGACGACCAGACGAAATAAAGCCCGGAAGTTGTTGTCCTGAAACAACACCAGATGGCGAAACACTTGCATCTTGATACTTGATTACGGCTGCATTACCTGCAAAATGTTCTTCTGGAACGTAGTTGTTACCTTTTTGAACAGCAGCATGAATATCATCGGATAGATAATCAGCGAACTTTCTAATTTCTGACAAATGTGTTTGTGCCGAAGTAGCATCACCATCTGAAAGAGCCTTGTTAAAAGCCTCAGTATGTTGTTGCAACTTACGCGCCATCGGGTCCATTTTTTTCAAATCCATTGTGAACACTGTCCTTTCGCATGATGCCTTTGTTTATGAGGTTTTAGGCCCCTCTTGGCCTCCGAGCATTCATTAGAGCATTTGAGTTACGCATCCCTTGAGTTGGTGTCGCGCCTCTTTGTTGCACTGAAGTTACTGGTGAGCCAATTCCCGGTGACCCTCTTTGTTGCGGTCGAGCGGGCGTTCTTGGTGTCCGTATACCCATACCTTCTCCGCCGGGTTGTGACGGTGGCATCATTGGAGGTCGAGCCATACCCGGTTGAGGTGGCATCATTGGTGGCATACCCGGTGGCATCGCACCGCCCATCGGTGGTCTACCGCCCATCGGTGGCATACCCGGAGGC
>UEXM01000693.1_pt1 | contig 33586 bp, 43 predicted proteins | sample 1796661 | NCBI WGS metagenome assembly UEXM01 (sample SAMEA4772469, study PRJEB27181) | metagenome
CAACTGCTAGTTGCTCGCATGTAATTACTTCCAATGGATTCCCCAGTGGGTCACGGCTACAGACGTAGCGATTGAGATGAAAACAGCGCAGCCCTTCTGGCGCTACATAAAGCAGTGCATTGCCGCCAACGATGAGATGCAGCAACGCCTCATGAAAAACCACACGGTCATTGCTTGCCTCGATCTCCCGCAGCACCTGACGTTCGATCTGGCTTAACGCCATTTCAAACTCGGACTTCTGCTCTGGATCAACGCCTTGAGCATTTAGCTCGGCTTCATCTAGTGAAAAACGAAAAAACTGCTGCGTTGGTGGAAGCAAAGCCAAAAGCATCCGGCTTGCCAAATTCAGGCACCCTCGGGCTCCAATGCCATTCCAAGGAACCGGATAAGTTTCCTTGGTATCAGCAACTGGCTCTGAGCTGGTCGGAATGAGATACGGAATCGTCAACCGAGCGCAAGCCCGGCCACGACTTAAGTAATAGTCCCTGTCAGATTGCAGGTCTTCGTAGCGTTGAGCAGCAGTTTTACGCATGATTAGATCGAGAGATTTGTGCCGCGACTTCGAGCAGAACCACGAGCAACATTTGCTTGAGTTGAAGCAGACCCACGACTGCTAGGTCGCGATGCTGTTTGCGATGCAGTCGGAGCCATTGGCTGCTTCTGTCCAAGGATTTGCAGCGATGAAACAACCGATTGGCCACGGCTTTTAATTCCCCCAAGGGTTGCAGCCTGCTCCGCTTGCAAGCCTTTTACTTTCGCGGTTTGAGCAACTTGTCGATCAGCCATTTGCTGTTGCAATGCAGCTGACTGCGCTTGCTGCTGTTGGGCTACAAGCATTCGCTGATCTGCAATTCGATCAAGATCTTTCTGCCTGTTTTCGGCTATTTTATTGAGCCGTTTTTGTTCATTTTCAGCGCGCACTTTTTCACGCCGCCTTTTGCCACCGCTGCACATGATCAGACTCCGATATTGAGACCAGAGCCAGCGCTAGCCATAGTCCCGCCAGTGCTGATCTTGAGATTTTTCTTGGGCTTCTTTTTGGCGGTAACTGCGGCCGTAGTTTGAGCTCCCTCTGGAATTTCAGTTTGCTGCGCTGAAGTGATGTATGCCGCGGCTTGATCAGCAGATGATGATGCTGCTGCCGCCGCAGTTTCAGCTGCGTAGTCAGCCTGAAGCTCGGCTGTCTCTGCCGCAGCTGAATCAATTTGGGTTTGCAATTGAGTTTGAAACTCGTTTTGCTGAGTAGTCATCTGTTGCTGATATTGCGCCAGAGACTCTTCATTGCGCCTGATGTCGTCATCAGAAGGCCCGACATATTCAACTCTTGGTGCTTGAGGGCTGCCTCCTAAACACATGATCAAACTCCGTTAGGTGATGTTGAGGCCAGTGCCCTGGCTAGATGAATTGGCCGTGCGGCCAATCCGCAATGACTTCCGTCCTTTGGTGGTTTTAATCCCACGATCTCTTGAACCAATCTCAGGAGCTTGCGCTGATTCCTCTGGCGGAGGAGCGCCAATCAACGTAGATAAACGCATGGCTTCTTCGTTCAAAGCCGACGCATCATTTGCTGCGGCAATTCTGTCTGCGGCAATCTCCGATCTGACAGTGTTTTGCGACTGCAAAGCGCTCTGCAACTGCTGTTGCATTGCCATAGAACCGTTATTTATCTGCGACTCAATCGCAGAACGCTGCAAAGCAAATTGCTTGTCGTAAGCGTTGTAGTCCGGCTGATAAATCGTTGCCCTTTCACCTCCACCGCCACACATCAACCGCCCTCCATTTCCATAACGACAACATCTGTCTGCTGATCTAGCTGCTTTTGAGCCAGCCATTTCACGACTGATACCTGACCAGCGCGAAACATGATCTCGCGATCACTCCACTCCAGCTCAGGCGCACGATCAGGAAACTCTGCGGCAAGAGCAGCCACAAGCCTCTCATCGATTCGTGGGAGATAAGGCACTCTGCGCAGCCGTAGATATTGACCATGGTATCTAAGCTTCAGGCAGAAGCACAGCAGTTATGTCTGATCAACTAAGCAAACTCAGCGAGATGCACGATCTCGTAATTGATCAAGTGCTGGAAGACTTGCAGAACGGTGATCGCAAAGCTCGCATAGAAGCGATGGCATTACTGAAGAACAGCAACGTCACTGCTGTTGCAGCTGAGGGCTCAACTCTCAAGAAGCTTGCAGGCAAGTTGGACTTTTCAGAGATGAGCGACAAGGTTGTGCCGATTACACCGAAAGCTGTTTGACCCCGCCATAAGCTCCGTGATTGGACAGGTTGGGTCGCCATCCCAGCGCGAGGGAATCGACGGCACCTTCCTGTTCACTCATCCAAGCTTCCATATCTTCATTACGCATCTGGGCTGTGCGTTCCAGTTGAGTTCGCATCTGATCCTGGGCGGCACTCTCGACGTAGTAAGCCAAGGCAATTGCTAAAGCATCAATACGGTCATCGTGCGACAAACAGCCACGCTCGTCTGAGAGCCTTGAGAGCTGATGGGCTAACGACCTCGAATAACCATGCTCAGGGTCTTCATCAAGCAATCGATAATCCGCTTTTATCACCCGCGCAAGGATCGATAACCTGTGCTGCTGAATAATTGGGCCTAACGTGTCACATAGGCGGGTTTCTTTGCGGATGCTGTGTCTTACCTCTTCGATTGAGACCGGATGATGTCTCAATATGTGGGGTTTCAACAGGGCTGTAAACATCCCGTCCCCCATATTTGATTCTGCGATTACATAATTCACGTCCCATTTCTTTGCAGTCTTGGCCAGATGCTCAAGCACCGTGTCGTCATAGCCAAGAGTGCTGCCACCGCTCTCTAGCACTGTGAAATTTCCGCCATATTCCGCCAATACGCACCAAGCCAGCTCGTCGCGGCCCCTACCCGCTGGATCGACTGACATAACGACACGGGCCTCCTTTCTTTCCACCCAGCCGTTGATGAATGCAGGCCGATGCCAGAACCTATCTGCGCCCATCCCAACGCAAACCAGCTCTTGAAGCCGGTATTCGGGCGAGCTCGACCAGACGACAGTCTCAGGAAGAGCAGATCCATCGATGTCGAGGACGCAAATATCACCGAGGCGTACTGGGAAGCGGTCAAGGGTGGCAAGCCTGCAATTGAGATAGAACTGAAGCTCGAAACTTGCCTTCGTCATCGACGCTTGACGTTGAAGGATGTCTTCGTGACTGAACCGCTCAGGGTCCGTTGGCTCTCCGACTAACCCTGGATCCGTTTCGACTTCTAGCTCAATACGTGGATCGAGGTTCCCTTCGTAGGTATCAAGCTCTTCTGGGTATAAAGCAGGCCAATATCTACTTGAATAACCCCTTTCTCGCACCAGTCGTAGGTAAATACTGGTCTCGGTGTGCGGTGTGCCGAGATAAATGATCTTTCTGGGCAGTAACTGGCCCTCATCTGGCTTGATGATGGATTCCATCTCAGTTACAGCATGAGCAATGCGCTCTTGTTTTAATATAGTGAGGGTATTTGCAAGTGTTTCGATATCATCTAGTACCGCGCAAGTACATCTCTGGCCTGTGGTTTGAGCCCCTACGCCTAATGCGCGGACCGAGGCCGACTGCTCAGGAATACATGGCCCAACATCAAAGGCGACATTGCTGGATCTGTTATTCATTCCAGGCAATAAGCACTGCAATATGTCCACTTCAGCCATAGTACGCAACATAAATTGCGTGAAATCCGTCGCCTTTAGTGCTGTAGCTGAAACGACAAGGATCTTTTCCTCTGGATCCATGCGCAGCCGCCATAAAGCGTAGTAACTGGCAAGTAATGACTTGCCCAGGCCCCTGAATGCAACAGTCAGCTGCCGATCAGGGCCATCTTGCATCCATTGGGCAACAGCAACCTGCTGCTTGGTGGGAGTTGTCGCCAGACCTTGCTCTCTAAGTAGATAGCAACAGAACTGCGGGAACCTCGGCAGCTGTTCTGGCATCTCTTCCCACAACTGCTTCATTCAAAAGCCTTGGCAGCAGCACGATTGATGGCATTCCTTAGATGCCGCTCTTTGTCCTGAACGAGATGGAACGACGACACAAACGTGCATTTCGTTATTCCATTCTCGGTAAGACACACTTTGAGACAGTCGTCCTCAGTGGAGGTGACATCAAGCATTACTTCTTAGAGCTTTTGCTTTTAGTCGTCACCTCAGGAGGAGGATTCGGTGGCGTTGGTACAGGGGTCGGCGTATTAGGCATTCCCTGCACATAAGGCCACTGACCTGTTGCCGTGAAATAACCGTCTTGAGCAGCCTGAACAATGGATTGAGGCTTAGTGCTCTCACCCGTCAGACCTAAAACCTGACGCGACTCATTCGTCAGATAAATGCTGGGATTGGACCCATTGACGACAACAGTGCTCATTTCCCTTTACCGACAGGCTTTGGCTTGTAACACTTTTTAGCCATACGACCCCTAAGAACAGGACGACCCCATCATGGCTCATGCCATGGGGATTGGATATGTAAATCGTCAATATGAGTGGGTGGTGGCATTGATGGGGGCTGTGACTTATGCCAGCTCTTAACTTCAGCGTCGATTCGAGGCTTCAGTGTTGCCTCAAACTTGCGACGTTGAATCATGCGTTGCAAATCATGCCAAGGCGATCGTGTCGAAAATTGCAATAGCCACTTGCCATCAGCAGGAATCAGCCCTTTTTTGCTTTTAAGGAGCGCAGAACAGTAAACAGCAATTGCACGACTGAATTGTCCTTCAGCTTGCTCATTCCAATCAGCTCACTAGCTGCTGCAACGACGATCCAAAAAGCTGGATGCCCCAAGACTTCTTCGATGTTCATTTTAATTTGGCCTCTGAACGGATCATATCCACCCCCGCAGAACAGATCACCTCTTTGGTCGTGCCTCTAGCGCTGTAATGCGATTGCCTTGTTCGTTCAACAGCTTGTAGATCGCTGATCGATCGGCCTTCATGTCGATATGAAGTGAATCCAAACGCTCAGCAATCGATTCCACTGCAACAGTCAGGCGTACTGCTTCCTCACGGTTCTCACGGTTACGGGATCCCATACCTGACGCTGTAACGCCGGCAATGCCAATCACTGCACCAACGACCGCTGCAACAATTTCCATCACAACGCTTTTGACGCTAAAGAGCTGATCACTGGCTACAGGGCCGTAAGTCTCCCCACCATATTGCCTACAACAAAGCCCCCTGCCTAGGACAGAGGGCTCTGCATGTCTCCCGCTCGGCTCAACCTCCCACGACTAAATAGTTGGCGGCGTTACCGGAGACGACTAGAGACTAGCTCTTCTCACTCCTCTTCTTCCTCCTCCTCGTATTCACCGCACCACTCATCAGACAAAACCTTGGGGAACTTAGTGACAACGCCAAGACCCTCCCCGAAGATGACTACAGGAGGTCTCCTCCGACACTCCCCATGCCCCATGCTTTTGAACTCGAAATACCGGCAGTAACAACAGTGTTCCTTCATTTGGTCCCCTTCATTGCGTCGTAATAACCACGCTCCAAATGCGTCAACTGATCACGACGTCCAGTCACTACAGCTTCAGCAGCTCTCGCCTTCGCACCGTTCTGCACCCTCTGCCACGCATCCTCGTTCTGTACTTGGTTCAATCGTCCAGCCATTAGTCGTGGGCTCCATGTATTTCAGTGATGGCAAACCCATCACGCTGATCGCATGACGGACTGCCTCTAGATGCCTTGGATGTGTAACTCGCCAACGACGCTTCGGAGAACCGTTGCCCCAGGCCCAACCTGCGTACTGAATAAAACCTGCATCAAGCAACTTCTTCAAAGCCTTGATCACAGTCGCCTTACCCAATCCACATTGATTGGCTATCCCTTTCACACTCCAAGCTGTTGTTCCACCCTGCGCAGACTTACCCTTGCCTGATACATCCTTGAACGCGCTCTCCCACAACAGCGCATAAACAGGACCGCATTCACGACCTAAGTCGAATACTTCCACCATCGGTGGACAGCTACCAACCAAGATCACAGACAAGAGTGTTCTGCACAGAACACGTCTATATTACAGCCCCGCAGAACTCCCGCCAGAGCTACTCCCAAAGCTCTACCTCTAAAGGCCTCTAAAGGCGATTAGGGCTCTAAAGGCCGACTTGGGTATCCATCACCTTATCTCGATAAGGATGGCTTATTGAGAATGCTCAAATTTGCTGGGCGGTGAGATGGGCATATTTACGCAAAAGCCCGTGCCTACCCCCCCATGCCCCCTTTCGTTGCTGCTGGGGGCCTAGGCGGCCCCCTTTTGCAGAGTTTGCAGGGGTGGGGTGGGGAACATCCCTTTGTATGACTGGCTTTTGATTGTGATGGAGAATCACATTTAGCTTGTGTCGTCCCTCTGCTGGCATGGATTGGCGGGAGCCAATCCATCTACTAGGGAGCGCATGGCCAGCAGGAGATAGAGCAAATTGCGCGCCGAGGAATGCTCGCAAGGTGGGTGAGGCAGGTTGTTGCCCAGGGGAGGAGGGAGTCATGCAGGAGTGTTGCGGGGGTGCAACGCAATCGCTATGCTGTGGGGGAACCTTGAAAACCAAATAGCGAATGCCGAATGGCACGGATTGGCGAGAGCCAATCCATGACCATCTCTTGAGGGGCTCTAGAGCCTCTCTAGAGGTGCTCTAGAGCGCCTTTGTTCCCACGACTTGGAATCAATGAACATCACTGAAAGCAGCAACAAAGCAGAAATCATTACTGCGGCTTTGGAATCAATAGACGACAAGGCAGCGCACATCGAACGACTGGAGCAGCAACAAGTTTTCCTTGTCGCCCTTGCTTCATTCCTGCTCTGCCTGTTGTTGGCGCTCTGACCATCTCACTGAGGGGCTTCGGCCCTTCCCTGAGGTGTTTCACCTCAACCCCACGACTTAAGCAAATGGCAATCCATAGAACCGAGTCGTTTCACAACGACATCGACAGCGAAAGCGTCGAACGTTCATTCATGACCAAGGGAACCTCTTGGGCTCGAATTGATACAGACCAAGACGCTTGGTATTACGGCAACTGGACCAACCCCGAAAGGTTTTACGTCGTCACTTATGCGGAAGGCGATTTGATCGTTCTCAAATGCGATACAGCTGAGGAGTTTTGCTCTGAGCTGAATCGCATGGCTGCATGGCATGCCGTCCAAGACAGCTACATGCGCATTGATCCAAGAGAAGAGCACGAGCCACTTTGGCTTGAGCTTGGCCTTGGGCATTTGCTGGCAGATCAGCTAGCTGTCGTTTGATCCACTCCTGGAGCCCTTCGGGGTTCCCTGAGCGGTTCTACCGCTTAATCCCACGACTTGGAATCAATGAACAAGACAGAACTATTCGATGCCGGAATGAACCGCTACGCGTTTGATTTTGAGCACTGTCGCTGCAATGACGGCTGGGCACAGCTCGACACTGACCAAGACGCTGAGTGGTTTGGCAACTGGGCGCATCCTGAACGCTTGCACATCGTGTCGTTTGTAGAGGGTGACATCGCAGTCACCAAATGCGCAGACAGCGATGAGTTTAGGACTGAGATTGAAAGGATTGCGGTTTTTCACATCGACAAGATGAACGGCCGTTTTTCAATTGACGCTGGAGGCGATCGCAAGCGCGAGCGCGAATGGAACGGTCACGGCTTGAAGTGTTACCTGCGCTGAACGATCCACTCCTGGAGCCCTTCGGGGTTCCCTGAGTGGCTCTATAGCCACTTAATTCCACGACTTGGATTCATGACAACAACAGCGACACTTCAAGACGAATGGGCTTCAAACAGCACTCAACTGGCTGAGCAGCTTGACACTGGACTAGCCGCAGCGGTTTTGCCGTATTGGCCAGTCTGGGCCGCAGCTCAGTTTGCGAGCACTGATGAGACCAAGGATCGGTTGCAGTTTGTGCACGTATGGCGCGACAAAGACGCACTACAGATTGAAAGCACGGACGGTCACCGAGCGTTTCGCTATCGCTTGCCTTTATGGCAAACAGATCTAACACCAACGCTTTGGCGCATCCCTGATTACGGCGTTCTTTTACCGGCAAAGCCGTTGAAGAGGGCCGTATCAAAAGCGAAGCTGTTGACCATATCGAACGACCTCAGAGCCACCTTCCACGGGGGCTCTAAAGGATCGCTTGACGAGTTGTCATCAGTGAATTGTGCGGGAACCTTCTCAGTCCATACCGCCGAAGATTGGAAGCCCGAACGATCGGGGAATTATCCCCAATTGAACCAGCTCTGGCCTGACGCTTTCTCTAACAATGCCGAAAAACCTTTTGCTTTTAATGCCAGTTATTTGAAGCAATGGTTTTCGGTCGTTGAGAAGCTTTCACACAATGGCGTGACAAAAGTGCGCTGCAACTCTGCAAACAGTCCGTTTGTGATGAGCAGTAGCTACGTGCCACATGCCGGGCAGCATTTTGGTCACCCTGAGATCGAATTGCTTTTAATGCCAGTGCTTCTCAGGTACTGATCCACTCCTGGAGCCCTACGGGGTTCCCTGAGCGGTTCTACCGCTTAATCCTACGACTTGGAATCAATGCAAAACCCTGACCGCTGGGGAGCTTATGAGCTCTCCGTATTGGATTGCGCCAATGAACACGGCAACCTGTCGCTCGATGACGCGATGGAGCTTTGCAGAGTGCATGGAACCACCTTCGGCGAATTGCTTGATGGTGGATTCACTGGCCTGTTGCTTGATGCCACAGCCCTCCTCGAAGTGCTGGGGTACTGAGCAATGGGAACACGATCTGCGATCGGCTACAAGCTGCCCAATGGCAACATAAAGGCTTCTTATTGCCATTGGGATGGATACCCAGGGCACCAGCTGCCGATTCTGGTCAAGCACTATCAAACGCTTGAGCAGGTTGAGGCTTTGGTGGCTCCTGGTTCGATGTCCAGTCTGCGAACCCGCAAAACTTGGGCCTATGGCCCTTCTCTTCGGGATGAGCAGGGCGATTTTGTCATTGATGCTGAAGGGCTCCTGCGCTACGAAACCGAGCAGGAACCTGGCCCTCTGTATCACCACGAGCGCGGTGACGGTATGAAGCCGATCACCAGCAACTACCCAGCGAATTGCTGGGATGAGTTGATGGACATTGAGCACCTTTATGTGTTCCACCCTGAGCTCAGCTACTGGGAGCACGTCGAACAAGATTGATCTACTCCCAAAGGCCCCACGGGGCTTTTCTGAGTGGCTCACTGCCACTTAATTCCACGACTGAAAAAACCAATGACTGATTTTTATCTACCCGTCACGGACAGGATCGAATTGCTTATGTATGCGGTTGCCTGCCTTGAGTCTTTGGATGAGAAGAGCCACGCCAAAATGCGTGAATCAATCAAGGAGGCAGTCAAGGACTGGCCGCAAGATCTAATCATCGAGACACTGCTCGATGCTGGGGCGATAACAAGACACAAGCTTGCAGATCATGGTTTGCTGCTTGACACAAAGGAGGCATCGTCATGACTATTTGGACAGCAGGGGCAATTGTTCTCGCCGGCTATTGCACGTTCGGTTTGCTGCTGGCTCGTTTCGGGCGCAAAGACGACACACCAGACGACATCAAGGCTTTACGTCGTATCAATACCGATACGGCTGCGGGTCGCAAAAGGTATTTCGCCAAGGTTCAGCAGATCGCTGCTGATCGCAAAGCCAAAGCTGAGCCCGATGACGGAATCATTGTTGATGTAGACGCAACCCCATATCAGCAGGGGAAGCGATGGGGGAAGCGATGACCAATCAAGAGCTTGCCGCTGTCGTCCAGCGGTTTAGGCGCGGCCATGGCGGCCAGTTCGGGGGCTTGGCCTTTGAGTGCTTGCTGCTGTGCTCCGAGGAGCCCAGGACCGTGCCTCAGCTGGAAGAGCTAACTGGCTGCACCCGTGGCCGGTTGAACCATGCAATCAGATCACTGACGCCATGGTTCAACAAGGAGGAGGGCGTTGTGGTGCTGCCAAAGCTGCACCTATTGCAGCGCCGACGCGTGATCAATGGCCGCGGCCACCGCATTTATGTGACGGCCAAAGGGAGGGAGTTGCTGAAAGCAAGTGCCTGAAAGATCCCAATAGTGCGGACTTCGGGGGCGTAAACGTTGCCGATATCGCGTAAACGAGAATAGTTCTCATTGTTTTGTAAAGTTTAATCCCCACTTCTCTACGCCGCCGATGTAATCTTCAAAGACACCAGACCCCTGCTTGGGACAAGGGTTTGTATCGCACCGAACAAAATGCTCATCATCTCCGTAGTTGTCCCAAAGCCAGTCATGCACTGGCATTTTTTTGTGTATTACTGGCCAGCCGAGGGCGGACAACGAGAAGAAGTGGATATGGGCATAATTGACGAGACCCATGATTTCGGAGGCAGATGGATTTGGATAAATTGGCGACCGCTCTGGAAGTGTTTGGCAGTCTGTCTCCGGGGGCAATGCCGGTTCATCACTTTCAGTTGATCCTTGAGATCGAGAAAGGCGGCAAAGCAGGCCTGACCTATGCGCAGCTTGAGGAGCGCTTTCAGCTCAGCAACGCAGCGATTAGTCGTTCGGTCAATGCACTCAGTGAAAACGCAAGGCATCGCAAAAGCAGCTTTGACCTTGTGGAAATCTTTCGCGACCTAGAAGAGGGCCGGCGATACCGCATCAGGCTTACCGCAAAAGGCATGGCCCTGGTGAGATCAATGAAACAGCTCTAATTCCCACGACTTAAATGGCTGATCGAGTACGGCTACAAGGCGAACACTGGATCGCCGACTACACCCTCGGTGGTAAGCGGAAACAGAACCGCGTCAGTTCAGAAGCAGAAGGCTGGGAGCTCATTCAGAGAGCTCACAGGCAGGCTGTCGTCGATCACGACCAGCAACAGCGCACAGGCATCAAGAAAGCACCTCCAGCACCCACTGGGGGTTTTTCTGTTGCTGAGGCATGGGAGCTCTCGTTTCAGCGACGCTTCAAAGGCCAAGCCAGTGTTGAGAACACTCAAAGCCACTTCAAGAAGATCCGCTCATACTTCGGCCCCAATACTCAGCTGGCAGCAATCAGCGCCATCTGGCTGGATCAGTTCAGGCAAGAGCTATTGAGAGCGATTAGCGCCAAGTCGGTCAACCGTGTCGTCTCTGTACTGCGTGCAATGCGCAGCGATGCCATCACCTTTGGTCGTTTGATTGACGTGCCGGCATGGCCCAAGCAACTGGCAGAGACCAAGATCCCGCCGCGGTTTCTTAGCGGTGAAGAGGTCGATGCAATGCTCGCTTACTGGGCTGAAAAGGCCGCGGCCAATCCGCGTTGCACCTATGAGCTCATGATTGATTTCGTGCAGTTCAGGCTGTGCCAGGGCAGCCGCTTTGGCGAAAGCATCAGGGTCACACCTCGCGACGTGAACAGCAGGACATGTGATGTCACGTTCGTCTACACAAAGAACGGATCACCACGGACTGTGCCGCTGCTGGCTGTTGCGATGGAGATCGTAAAACGCCGCAGCGCAGGCCTTGACGCTGACGATCAGATCTTCCCGATTAAATACTCAACGTTTCAACGGCAGTGGGCTGAGTGTCGTGACGCTTTAGGCCTAGGCGGTCGCGTTGTGCCCCATGTTCTGCGGCACACCATGGCAACCAGGGCAGTGAGCGCAAACGTGTCAACAGCGCAGCTGATGCACTTCGGGGGATGGCGCAGCCTGTCGGCTTTGGATCACTACAGCCATATCGACACGCAAGGTTTGCAGAGGATGAAACAAGCGCTTGAAAACTATTGAGCTGTGATGAAAGATCACAGTCATATCTGCAACTCTGCAAACGAACCGCAAACTTTGCAGACAAACCAGCAAACCCCTGTCCCTCACTAGCTGGTGTGTCTTGCCTTGTCACAACGCACCGCTCTACGGGGGTGCAAACCATTTGCCGCGCAAGGTGTTTGGGGCTTGCAAATGCCAAAATGCGAGGGCGTAATAGTCCCAACGTGTTTGCAGACAGTTTGCAAAAAGAACAAGGATTACAACAGCTAGAAGCAGAGCAACTTTGCAGACAACGCAAAGCTGACGAACGCGCAAGAGCAGCACGAGATAGCAACCAAAGGAAGCTCAAAGAGATTGGGTGTGAATCAGCCCTGGATTACGGGCAAAAGCTGTTCAGCATCAGCGTGGATTTTGTGGCTGATTACATCAGCGCCACTCTTGAAGATTTTTTGCTGCATCCAGAGAAGGCCAGGCCTCACGCCAGCGCTCTACCTCTGCTCGATGATTTCTCCGATGTTCATCACATTGCTGCTGTTGCACTGACCGCAGCGTTGAACCAGCTAAGCCGTCGGCAGACGTATGGAACGTTCCTGCAACACATCGGCTTAGCCATTGAGAAGGAAACCAGGCTGATCAAACTCGGCAAGAAGAGCCCGTTAGAGATGCGCAAGCTGATGCGTGATGGCGTCAGCCGTCGCAAGATCAGCAGCAAGAAGGTGCTCCGGGCATTGAACTGCCCGGTCATCGAATGGTCTGACCTGACCAGGCTTCAAGTTGGCGCGTTCCTGGCTGAAGCAATCTTTGCCACGGAGCTACTGACGCCGATCATGCTGCGAAGGGGCAAGCGCACAATGCGCTTAGTCGTGCCCACTGCACAGGCTGAAGGATTTATCCGCAGCTGCAAGGCAAAGGCTTACAAACCCAATCACCTGTCGATGCTGGTGCCACCGAGGGATTGGGTGGGGCTACATGGCGGTGGAGCCCTTAACAATGATGAACCGCTGGTCAAACCTGTCCTCTACGACGCTGCTGAACCGTGGGCTCTTGATCACTACAAGACGGCAGACCTGACCAGAACGACTACGGGCGTCAACCACCTCCAGTCTCATGGCTACAGGGTGTCGGCTGAAATCGTTGCGATCCAACGACCAACATGGGAGGGAGGTATTGAAGGCCTTTGGCCTTGTGCCAGGAACCCCAAAGAAATACCGAGCCGGTTGGGTGACAGCCCCAGCTCTGAGGATCTGAAGGTACGCAACCAAGCCGCAGCTGCTGCTTATCGCGATTGCGAAGGTAACCGCCACAGGCGCATTCGCATAGAACGCTCGCTTCAAAACTCCGAAGACGTCATCGATCGCGAGGTGTTTCAGGCCTGGTATCTGGACCATCGAGGCCGCTGTTACACCTCGAACTCGATTGGTTCGACCATGGGGCCGGATCATGAGAAGGCCACCCTGTCGTTCTCTAAACAGCTGCCTGTCAACGACGAGGCAATGGCCTGGCTACTGAAAGCCGCAGCAGGCCACCAGGGCATGAGCCGTGACACATGGGAAGCACGACTGAAATGGGGCCAAGACAACGTTGACCTGATGGTTGCTGCTGCTGAGGATCCACTTGGGAAGCTTGAGCTTTGGCGTGGAGCTAAAGATCCATGGCAGTTCTTGCAAATGTGCATTGGCATCAGAGACGCCAAGGCCACAGGAATGAGCGGAACAATGATCCGCCTCGACCAAACGACATCAGGGCCTGGCATCTTGGCGGCACTCACAAGGAACAAAGATGTTGGTCGTTTATGTAATTTATTCGGCGACAGTCCGCAGGATTTGTATTCAGTAATTGCAGAAGCCTGCAACAAACGGCTTAGAGAAGACCTTGAGCTTGGGGATCAAAAGAAAAAGGCCTTAGCTGAGCTCTGGTTAAATTTTGGGGTTGATCGCTCACTCGTCAAGCCTGGCGTTCTTCGTGCCCCATACGGCGGCAGCTACTTCTCATTAGCGGACCAGCTGGTTGATGCCCTTGAAGAAAGACTTGGCTATGTCCCGCTAGAGCAATACATCTTTAGGGTCAGCATCCCAAGCAAGTACATGGCTTCAATCATCTGGGCTGAGATGAAGGCAGTCATTGGCCCCGTGATGGAGGTCAAAGCGTGGCTAAGAGCCTGCTGCAAGAAGTTATTGAACAAGGGTGTCGTTATGGAATGGACTTCACCCAGTGGATGGCCGATGCGTGCTGCTGATAGGCAGCCAAAAAGGCGCGACATTCGCACTCATCTGTTCGGGAAAAAATGCTGCATCACCATTAAAGATCAACCGACCGATGCCCCACTGAGCTCGACGCAGGCCAACAAATCAATCAGTGCCAATACGGTCCACTCATTTGATTCAGCGATGGTTCACAAGATCATCTACGAGGCCGCAAGAGCAGGGGTATCGATAGTTCCGACCCATGATGCTTTTGCTACTCATCCGGCCACTGCAAGCAAGATGCACGAGATGCTGCATTGGGAGTTTGGCAACATGTTTAGGAAGCCCCTGCTTCAGCAAATGAAAGCTGAGATCGAAGACAGGACAGGGGTTTTGCTGCCAGAACCACCTAATCATGGGACGCTAGACCCCATGGCAATTGGCTCGAATCTTTACTTGTTTTCATAGAGGGCTTGCTTTTGTTCTACGAGGCCTTAGTCTTCTGGGGCAGCATGGCTGCAATCACCCAATACCCATGGCCTAATGGCACGCGAACTGAAAAGAACTCCAGCGGTTGAAGTCCGTTGGTGCAAGATGCTGGGCGCCGCTCGTCCTAACCGTTTTGATGCAAGCAAGCCGCATCAATGGGGCGTCGATATTGTTCTTGATTCACAAGAGAAAGAGCATCTTGAATATATCGAAGCAGTAGAGGCAGAGTTCGCCCTACAGCACGGAGAACAGGTCAGGAAATCCAACAACTGGAATCCTGTTAGGCCTGACAAAACGCAGCTTGCTGAGCGTGGCCAACCGCAACGTTTCTACGTTGCCAAGTTCACCCTCAACCAGATGCGTCGCAGGGATGGCACTACGTCAGAAGGCCCAACCATCTTTGATAAGGATGGCCGCGCTTGGGATCACTCCAAGCTGATTGGCAACGGTTCCAAAATGGTGATTGGCTATGAAATTTATGCATGGCCAGACAAAGGTACTGGCGCTGGCTTAAGCCTTAACTGCTTGGCTGGGCAGGTAACTGAATGGCTTGAAGCACCAGCACTCGCACGAACTAGCGCTGCTGATTTTGGATTTAACCAAGCCGCTGGCCTTGAAACCGCTGCTGGGGGAAATGATGGTTTCCCGTTCTAATGGCAAGCCCTACTACTCGCAAGCTGACGAAGATTCAGCGGTTCAGATCCAGCTGCTCACAGAGATCAAGCAACTGCTTCTTCGTGTTGTCAAAACACAAGAGCCTCCGACTCTTCCAGATATTCCGCCGCCAGCTCCGCGCCGCGCTCCTCGTAAATTCAGGAATGACGAGTCGTGAGTTTGTGCTCCCGCTTCGGCCCATCAGTAAAGCCAGGCCTCGGTCCTTTCAAGGCCAGGCCCGGCCTTACATGCCAGCTGCATACAAGCAATGGATCAAAGACGCTCGGATGCACCTATCCGAGTGGTGGGTTGATGAGCCACTGGAGCACGTTGAAATGATGGACGTTCATTTCTATGGCCCCGCAAGGGGCGACCTAGACAATCGCGTCGGGTCGCTCTGCGATGCCATGAATGGACTGGTCATTAAGGACGACAACGTGAATGTCCTGCCTCGGATGAGGCTGTCATTTACCAAGGCCAAGACCACTGAGGCCTGCATCCACATCCGTCTGACATGGGGGGAAGAATGATCAACTGCCCTAAATGCGGATCCGATCAATCCAGCATCAAAGAAACGTATGAGCAGAACAATTTTCTAACAAGACGACGTATCTGCTCCAATTGTGGCAATGGATTTATCACTCGGGAGTTCAGCGCTGATGCGATCAAACTCTTAGTCGAAAAGGGCAACGAGTCCCTTCAAACAAATCTGGTCCGCTTATTCGGGGGCCGATGAGTGACAGCACTTCCTCTCGTTTTATTCGTCACAGTGCCTGTCCTAGCTGTAACAGCAGCGATGCGTTGGCGATCTATGACGATCACGAACATTGCTTTTCCTGTAATTACGACAAGCAGTACAAAGAAAAAAAGGAAGCACCTGCCGAGGCGAGACCTGTTTCGCCAATGACAGAGATCGTGTTCGACACCACCAAGCCATATAGGGGCCTGGAAAAGAAAACGTTGGACTCCTACGGCGTTTCTTTTAAGGATGACTGCATTGTCTTCAACTACAGAGACCGCACTGGTCAGTTCTGTGCTCAAAAGATCAGGGACAAAGAACCTGGCACTGATGGCAAACGCAGGACTGCTTGGCGTGGTGATGCAAAAAAGGTTGCAGGTTTCGGCCAGCACCTAGCCAACCCCGTCAAACACGATGTCCTTTGCGTTTGCGAGGGCGAACTCGACGCACCATCTATTTATCAGTCAACCAATGGCAAGGTTGCTGCTATCTCTGTTCCTAACGGGGCAGCAGGCGCAGCCAAATTTGTAAGGGAGCACTTAGATGAGCTTCTGAAATTCAAAACCATCACTGTTTGCACTGATAACGATGAACCTGGCCATGAGGCAGCGACAGCAATCATGGCGTTGTTTGATCCTGGCAAGGTCAGACGTGCTCTCTTCCCAAAGAAGGATGCAAACGACACTTTGCAGGAGCTTGGCGCACAATCTGTAAAGGATGCTGTTGATGCAGCTAAGGAGATTCGCCCGGATGGCATCAGACCAGCCAGTGATTACAAGGGGATTGCGTTAAAACCACGCGATTGCAGGGCGACGGATTGCGCTTTCAGTTTCTGGAATAGCAAGACACCGTTTTACGACAACCAAATGATCTGTCTCATCGCCGGATCAGGCGTGGGGAAGACAACATTCGCCAGAGCCCTCGCCATGCACGACATGGAACGCGGGATCAAATGCGGGTGGATCGGCTTAGAGGAAACAGCTGAGGAGGCGATCTTTCGTTTTGTCGGCATGGCCGCTGGTATTCAGCTTCATGCAAGACAGGACTACGAAGACTTAAGCGAACAGCAACTAAAAGACATTGAGATGGCTGACCGGTTTGTTACTGGCAGCGGCTCACTGGAGTTGTTTGATCACTTTGGATCGCTTGATGAAGAATCAATCCTTAACCGGATGAACTACATGGTCAGGTCGCTTGGCTGCAAGCACATCTATCTCGACCACCTGACGATCATCGGCTCCGGCTTAGCGCAGGACACCCGGCACCTGGACAGCTTGATCACCAAGATCAGGTCGTTTATTGCTGCAACTAAATGTACGGTGTTTGCAATCTCTCATCTCTCCCGATCACAAGGCCAGAATTTTGAGAATGGCGACATCCCTGAGTTGCAAAACATCAGAGGCAGTCATTCAATTGTGCAATTAGCAGACACGATCTGGGCTCTAGGTCGAAAGCGTGGAACGCAGTTGACTCACTCTCACTGCTTGAAAAACAGGATGCTTGGTCGTCTTGGCTACGCGGGATCTTTTGAATTTGATGAAGCCACCCAACGCCTTGATCACAAATGGGTAGACCAGGCCAGCAGCTTCTGAATTGGACTGATCTGACGATTGGCCAACTCATCTATTTCTTTACCGGCGCAGGCTGGAAGAAAGCAACAGTCCTTTCAAGGACAGATCATTCAGCCAAAATTCTTTTTACTCACGGAAACAATGAGCGACACATCTCTATCACTGACCGACGAAACATCAGGACAAAAGATCACGAGGCTGGAGGAGCTATGCCGCAGGACCGAGCTGGAGATCATGACCGGAGACATCAAGAGTCTTTTGATTTGGGCCTATGAGAGCTACAACGATTCCTTTAAGAGGAGTGATGTCAAAGAATCGATGTACTGGGACGGTTATATCAGGGCTCTTCACCACGTTCTGGAGGGGATTGGTCAGTAATGCCAGTATCAACAGCATCAGTCGTACTCTGCCCTAAGTGCGGCACTCAGACTGCAACCTACTGCTATGGCACCAAAAAACCTGACGTAAAAGTCAGATATAGGAGATGCCCTAAATGTGAAAACCGACTCAAGACTATTCAACGCTTTGATGATCCTAAAGCAGGTGAAAAAATTGTTCCAACCATGACACTACAAGAGCAAGGAAAGTTTCTTGCTGAATGCCGGGCCAAGGCTGCCAGGCAAAAAGGCAGGAGAAAAGCCATGAAACAAATAAAACTAACTGAACGAGACGTGGCTGAGATCAAGTACCTCATTCACAACAACATCCAAACGCAGGCTTACACCGCCATGCAGTACGGAGTGGAGAAAACTTCCATTCATCGCATTGCCACTGGTGCTTGCTTCGCAGACATCCCAACCCCTAAGTCACTAGCAGACCTATGAACCCCAGGATCTACATCGACATTGAGCCCACGCAGTTTGGAGTTAGCCGAAGCCACGAGTACGAACTTCAAGTCGGCCCCTATCAATGGTCGTACTTCACCCGAATTGATCGCTGCATTACTGACATTGGCAACAAGCTAGAGCGACTTGAAGCCTTTGCTCCTCAACACGAACAGGTGATTTGCCTTGGGCATCACAACAATTTTCGCTATGGGGTACTGCCCAGTTACAAAAGCAACAGGCTTGGTATACGCAAGGCCGCTGGCTATAAGGCTTTGAGAGATTGGATACAAGACAACTATGAAACACTTGTCTTCCCAAATGTTGAGGCCGACGACGTAATTGGATTGATGGCAGGCAGAGACGACATCATCTTTTCCACCGATAAAGATCTCAAGACGATCAAAGGCGTTCACATGGATAACGAGGGCAACCTCACTGAAGTCACAGAGCTTGAAGCAAACCGCAGTTACTTCAGACAAGTCCTTACCGGCGATGCTGCTGATGGCTACATGGGGTGCCCTGGCATTGGCAACAAATCAAAGATCTTTGAGCAGGAAGACTGGATCACCTGCTGCACTGAAGCTCACTTCTGGGATCTGGTGAAAAGCAAGTACGAGGAGAAGTCACACAAGCTGCGGTTGATGTATGACATCTACGACCCCATGGCCTACTGCTTACAGGTCGCCCGTGTTGCACGGATTCTTAGGCCAGGGGAATACGACCACCAATGGGATACTCCTGTCCTATGGGATGGGCCGAGTTAGAACTAGGAGGTCTACGTCCTCGTAATTGATGGCCAACCCCATTCAGTTGACCGACGCGGCCCGGTTCTACAAGCAGGAGCCTCAGCAAGTCTCTGCTTTCGAGTGGCTTCAGCTCCAGCAAACGTCAGAGACGATGGCCGAGTTTGCCGAAAGATACCGAGACAAGCCACCGGCTCCTCCAGCGCCAGAGCCACAGACCGGCTACATCACGCCGGAGCTGATGCAGGGCATCACTGCGCATCCAGCGTCGTCTTTTGATGCAGCGTTCTGCAATGACTTCAATGACATGCTCGAATCCACTGGGTTTGATCAGCACCTAGACGCCATGCAGATGTTGATTTCCAACCTGTGCCATGAAAGTTGTGGCTTTCGCTACATGAAAGAGATAGATAGCGGCGAATATCTAAACGGCAGGAAAGATTTAGGCAACGTACTTCCGGGTGATGGTCCACGTTTCCGCGGCTGCGGCCCGTTGCAAGTGACTGGACGTAATCACCATCAGTCAGCATCAGATTGGCTACGCGATCACCGAGGAATAGATGATGGCAAAATCATGGACCTTGGTACTGATTACTCCGCTGACCATTACGCTTTTACCATCGCAATTCCTTGGCTTCTTAATAACGATCTACTTACTGTTTGCTTGCATCAGGGGTTTGAAGCCTGCTGCGTAAAAATAAATGGTGGATACAACGGCTACGAAGATCGCTGTATTTGGTACTCAAAATGCAAGCTAGTGATGACGTGATGGTTGGTCTATGTCGCCTCTACTGTTATCGGCAGGGCGTCTTCAAACTGGTTGATGTTCCTGTAAGTGAAGCCAAGAAGATGCAACGTGAGCTAACCCTTGATGATTGGGTCGTCACTCATACTGAGCACGTCTAGTCATGACCAGCTTCGGCCGCATATAGCGCAAAAGCTGAAGCTGTGATTTGCGCCATTAGTTCAGAGACTTGGCTGCCTGAGCACCGCTCATTGCCTGGGTCTCTACCTTGGATCTTTGGATAGATCGTAAAGCAACCGATCAACGTGCCGCTGATGATTAACAGCTGGAATGTAATAACTCCAGCTACCAGCATCAGCGCAGGCTTCTTCACCTATAAGAACTTCCGGTGAGGAGTCTTAGGTTCAATCCGATAGGCTTCCAGCCCATTGGCATACGGACCAGCAAAGTTAATGTGCCAACCGGGTAGAGGTACAGGCGGAGTTAGTTCTTCACCTTCCTCGTCATAAGTACCTGGCTCGAAGATAGTGCCGACTACATCCATAGCCCAACCGAGGTCAGCTGTTTTGTAGTAGGCAGGAATCACTTCCTCTTCAACTGTTTCTTCAGGGACGTAATACCCTTCTGGTTGTAGTACTGCAATCGCAGTAGCTTCGTCAGGGAATTTGAAATAGGTTGTAGTTGTCATGAGGTTAGTGTTTGAAGTTCTGCGTCAGTTAGACGCTCGTTGTAGTAGGAGAGGCGGGCGATGTGACCGTTTAATTGCGTTTGATAGTTGTTGTTTACAGTTCCCCCAGTGTTTTTATTATTTGCATTTGTTATCTCAATTCCAGTGAACGTACCTGGCTGATGGTAAGTTCCACTGACAGCGGATTGCTCATTATTCACAAGTGCAAAGTCCAAGGAAGTTCCGGATTGGGTAACCGCAAACTTATTTATAACGTTGACTGAGCTTGAATCAAGAATTGTCCTGCCACCACCTGGATTGCCAGGTGCGCTTAATTGTGAACGAAATCGAGTGGGTCCGGTACCGACGTAAGCTTGCCATCTGGAACCATCAGAGCTTATAAAAGTGAAAAACCCTGAAGAATTATCATTTGAGTTTAACAGGCTTACATTTTCAAACACCGTCCCTTCACTCTGGTTATACCAACTGCTGAAGTTATCACCAGTTATCTGAGCAATGTCAGCTGAGCGGGTAACAGTGCTGCCGGTTGTGGGGATGTAGGAGGTTGGGAAGGAGCCTTGTTCTCCTTGTGCCCCCCAAAGGAACAGCCCATCACCTGCCGCTGCCGTGTAGGTGGGCAACCTATTCGATCCAGGGTCAGAAGGGGCTCCAAGAACTAAGACGTTTTTGTTAGTGTTACTAACTGATACTTGAGTAATTGAGCACCTGTACCAGCCGTCTTTCAATGGCTCGATTGTTGCTGAACTTGTGCTGAAATAAGTGATCAAACCATTCACTAAATCAAAGGTCGCAACTCTCGAATTGAATCCACTAGAAGAAGCTAACTGCAAAAAACCATAAACATCAGCTTTTGCGTATATGGAGAACGTGTAATCTACCGCATCTGCGCCTAAAAAAGTACTTGTTATCCATGGGCGCACTGTTCCTACATTGGGCACAAATCTATCCGCCGTCGCAGTTCCGTCGGGCGCAATCGTGACATTAGGTGTCACCGAACATTCGGTTGCACCCCATGTGTCAAGCTCTTCGCTGTCGGGTTCAAGGTTCGTCCTACTCTCTTCAACCAATAACCCTAAGCATTCACCAGTCACTGGGTCATGGTCAAACCGTGGTTCATGATCAGCAGCACTGACGACCAAGCCAGCACTATTGATATAAGTAGCACCAGAAGAACGACTGAACGTAACCCTAGGATCCAGCTGTTGTGAGTTCTGAAAGTCCAGCGTTATTGCTGGCATGATTATTGGATAAGTCATAGGGTTATGGTTTGAAGTTCAGCGTTGGATAGGCGGCGGGAGTAGTAGGAGAGGCGGGAGATAGGAGCGTTTGCCGGGAATATGTTCAACCGATTCAATCCTGTTGACGGTGGATTGGTCGATGACTCAACAGTGCCACCATCAAAAACCATTGCCAAATCACTTGTGGCATAAGCCAATGCTGTACTGACAACAGGTGCAGTAGCTATAGAAAAACTCGTCGTCGGTGAACCTCTTACTCTCCACATTTGTTGGTCTGCACCAGTGCTGCTACCAAATAAAATGCCCGGACGAGCTCCTGCGCGGGTAGCGTTCCTATCGGCAAAAGAAAGGATTCGCGTGTCGCTGCCCGTCGCGTATGTTTGTCCTGCAAACTTTGCGTAGATTGTTCCTTCACTTTGGTTATACCAACTACTGAAGTTATCCCCGCCGACCTGAGCAGTATCAGCAGAGCGGGTTACGGTGCTTCCTGCGGTGGGGATGCAACTGGTTGGGAAGAGACCATCCTCTGCTTGAGGGGCGCAAACCAATACATCAACATCCCCCTCAGTGTTGGGGTGAAAATAATTACCACCAACAGCAAAAAGACCGCTATCTGCTATAACAGTGTTAATTAAAAAAATGCGATACCAACCATTTGAATATTTTTCAAATCCTATGTCATCTGTAGTTACACTGTCATTTTGGAAGAATTTGAATTGCTCGGTTGCAAACTCAAAGTACCGACTATTTGACGCAGTGCTATTCCCATAATCCAAGCCAACTTTTGTCCCCCCATTGTTTTTGACAAAAACGGAATAAGTCCTGTCTAAACCTGTCGGAAAGCGAGTTGCTCGATTGATGACTAATGCTTTACCAATTTGATTACTATTCACCGATTGTGGTCTTACTCTCCAAGACAACATACCGTCGATTGGACTGTCTGTACTACTGGAGAAGGAGTTTAGATTTAGTGTTTCGTTAGGTAAGGCCGATAGATCAGTAGAGTTAGAAACAATGTTCGTCCTACTCTCCTCAATCAACAACCCCCCTTCTTCAAACCTTGCCTCATGATCACTAGCTGTTGTAATCAACCCTGTATCAGGATTGAGGTAAGTAGCACTAGACGAACGACTAAAGGTAATACGTGGGTCCAGCTGACGACTGTTGGCAAAGTCCAGGGTTAGTTCTGGACGTATGGTTGGATAAGTCATGATGTGATTGCCTCCAGTTGTTCGTTAGTTAGTCGTTCGGGGTAGTAGGAGAGGCGGGCAACACAACCGTTAAGTCGATTAGTCCCTCCATAAGCTATATTTCGCCCAATTGTCATTTGGGCAACACTGTTTATTGTGTTGTTACTGCCGGTTTTATTAACACCCTTAACAGCAAATGCGTAATCGCCTGGTTTAATTGCATAGGCAAATTTTATAGGGTTGCCGTCTACTACATTAGTATGCTGAATGTTTGTGTTGGCATTAGTACCATTGACTTGGAGATTTAGATTGATAGTACCGTTTACCATTACTCGATTGTTATTAGTACCAAGATACACTGCATCACCGGGCCTCAATGATGGTCCCACATCAGCAAGCATAGTGCCTTCACTGTTGTTATACCAAGAGCTGAAGTTATCACCAGTTATAGTGCAGACATCAGCTGCTCTAGTTACTGTTGAGCCGGACGTTGGTATAAACGATGTTTCAAAACTTCCCTTTTCAGCTTGTTCTCCCCATACGTCTATATCGCAGCCACTCGAATCACTAGCTCTAATTCCAAATGTTTTACCAGTGATGGCGGGTACATCTGTTGCATCACTGATTACTCGAATCCAAGAACCATCTGCCGGCAATGTAGTTGTTATGGTAGACGATGTACTAGACAAAGTACAGTCAACATTTTGAGCTACACCAGTGCGAGATCGAGCATATACAGAGCATATATGAGTCCCTGTTGCTGCTGGATTAAAGAGTCTTTTTCCTCCGCCAGTGGCCACCGACGATTGGATTCTGATGCAACCTGTGGACCCGTCGGGAGCCGTAGATGTTGAGCTGACGGGAGTAGCACCGCCGGAAAGTAAGTCCCAATTTGAGGCATTTGGTGTGGACGTATTTAGTATTAAGTTAGTCCTAGCCTCTTCAATCAACAAACCCTCTTCTTCAAACCTAGCTTGATGTTCATCGGCATACTTAATAACACCACCCTCAACATAAGTAGCTGAGGATGATCTACTAAACGAGATCCTTGGATCAAGCTGTTTACTCTTTTGAAAGTCCAGCGTCAGGGATGGCCGGACTGTTGGATACATACTCATCAGCTCAAAGTCAATGTGGTTGAACGAATGGTGCCGTCAAGTCCTTTCATGACGAGCTGAATAGACGTGTCAGATACATACCTGAACTGAATGTCACCGCCGGTCTGTGGAGCTGAATAGAAGCTTCCAGTAGGGAAGTAAGGACGTAGAGTGCCTACTTCATCGACAAATGCTTGTTTGCCTAAGTAACCATTAATAGGTATATTTTCAGGCGCAGTGCCAATATCACCGCCAACCAGGCTTCCCCAGTTAGTGCCGTCATGACTTTCGTATTTGCTAGTTGTACTGTTAAACCGGATCATCCCAGCTTCTGGTGTTGTTGGTCGTTGCGCTTCAGTACCAACAGGAACAATAATTGCAGTTGTTGAATCAATATCTACTTCACCTGTTCCGTTAGGAGCCAGTGTAATGTTTCCATCAGTAACGCTAACAATTGAGTTACCGTTTACATCTAAAGGACCACCTAGTTGTGGGGTAGTGTCATTAACAACGTCAACACCAGTAAGGTTTGAACCGTCGCCAGTAAACGACGTAGCAGTTACCGTACCTGTAATATTTACATTACCAGTACCTGTAATATTCTTAGTATTTAGGTCTAAGTTTCCGCCAAGCTTCGGACTAGGGTCTGATTCAACTTCGGTTTGCACAGCCCCAACCGGCAGTGAAACCTGTCCTGTCCTCTGGTCAACCAGCAGCGCGTCACCACCAATTCCAACCTGAAAACGACCGTTCTCATCAGTGCTGCTGAGATAAACAGCGCCCCCGTTGTAGGCAGAATTAGTGCCACTGCCTCCCAGTTGAATAGCTTGCTTGGCCGTGTCTGAAATGCCGCCTAGCCACGGTGCTGCCCGGTAGTCCGTGCCATGGACCGCGCCCACGTACTCAAACGTGTGGCCGCTAGTGCTGATCTGGCTTCGCAGGTAGAACTTAACTGCCGTGCCATTACTGACAGCTCCGGGGTTTAGTCCCAAGTTGACGGATTTATTGTTAGGAGATGGGTTGAGAACCGTGACGACGCACGAGTTACCAGCAACAGTAGTAGCACTGAGGATGGGATACAGCTCAGAGCCAATCTCCATCATCATCGTGGAGCCTGGCTGGTTAGTTGTGTAACTGGTTGCCAACCCAGAAACCGTAATGTTCTTATCGCCAGGGACGTATGCACCCGTTGTGCCTGTATACCCGTTGTATGTGCCTGATGTCGTGCCAGTAATTAACTCTGTTGCTGACTTGCCATCAGCGATTAAGCCGTAACGACCGAAATCTGTCGTACATGCAGTTAAGTTCGCACTACCGCCAGACCTTACTTTGCAATGATATGAAGCAAAAGTTGAGAAGAAGGAAACACATTGCGCATAACCGTTGTTTGCAATTAGCAGCGTAGGCCCGTCTAAATTAATGTTAGTAAAGGAATCTACGACAAATGAGCGAAGAGGAGAGTTGCTTGCCGGTGCGCTTCCGTCAACATAAATACCGCCTCCAGTAGGACTGGAAGTAATATCCCCGCCCGTACCACCAGCTAAATTATTAGGGTCAAAGTTGTCATTATCAATATTGCTATCTGCAAAGTTTGTGCAGTTTTGTATGTAAGGAGATTTACGGATAACACTGCCTGTCCTGAACCTCGCGACCCATCCCTGATTGGGCGGCAACCCATAAGTGGCATCAGGGTCAACGCTTCCAGCAGCTCCCCGAGTACCGCTAGCTTTTAATCCAGCAAACGACATCCCGTTGATATAAGTGCCGGAGTCACAGAGGAACATCGTCGCTTCCTCCGTTGCAGTCGTCGGATGGACAAACACCGAGCGGATTGACTGGCCAACAATGCTCAGGTTCTGAGCTGTAATCGTGATGGGGAACGTCTCCTGATAAACACCAGGAGAAATAAGGATGATTGAGCCATCACCAAAGCTGGTGTCAGCGTTGGCCTGCTCAACAGCTGCCTTGATTGTCAGCTTGGGACTGATGATTCGGTGGCCATCGAACGAGTCATTGCCATTGCTGGCATCGACATAAATGATCTTGGGCTGGGTAGTGAATGTTCCGCCTGATGTAATTGACGCCCAATTCGTTCCATCCCATACCGATAAAGTTTTGTTGACATCATCTTGGAACCAGAATTTGCCCTGCTGATATGGCGCTGCTGGCGGCAATGTCAAGCTGACGATATTGTCATGCCTGCGAGCAATGGCCCCTGCTGTTGCCTGAGCTGCATCGTCCCAGGCAGGAGTGCCTGCATCTTGATCTGCAACGTCACGACTAGGAACGTTTACCCACTGGCTAGTGGTGCCGTCGTACCTGAGAGCATTTTTATCAACAGGGCTGGTGAGATTTGCATCTTTTAAATCATCGACCCCGACTGTTGCCTCAGTAATTTCAATAGGAGTCTTGTTTACCCATTTCTGGGAAGTCGCATCAAACGTCAGCTGATCCCAATTAACGGGACTGGTGATCGTGACATCACCCAAATTGTCCAGGTCAACAAAATCACCAGGGCCAGCCCCGCCGCCAGTAATTTCCCCAAGCCAATCGGTCAGCTCTTGATCGATATAAAGGCTTTGCTCTTCGCTGGTATTTAGATCCTCAGCAACGATATAGCTACCGTCTTGCCACTGCACTGTTTGCTCGTTTACAGGAGTGGATCTCTGGATTTTTAACTGTTGAGCCGCTGTCGGTGCAGTTCCAACTGTCACCAGCTGATCGTTATCCCAAACAAACTGATCACCTGTTGGTGTCCCTGACTGAATGACGGTCAACTTTGTCTGGCTGCCATCGACAATCACGATGCGATAAACATCAACAGTGTCGCGATCCAGAAAATCAAACGTGACCGGAAACGCGACCTGTGAGCCGGTCCCCGGATATACGTCAGCTGAATAAAACGACATCTGTTCTGCGGGGCAGTAACTCTATTGTGCCGTAACTAGCCCCCCTGTCAGCTCATTGAGCTTTCGTTTCTTCACGGCAGCTTGCTCTGGGGTAGGCAGAATCAGCTTTCGATCCATTACATACTGAGCTGCGCCCTCGTAGATCTCTGGCTCTTGCTGCCCTTTCTCGATGAACTTGTTTTCCAACATGTCGTTGTAGTGCTTGTTGACAAGGCCCACTAGCTCGTTGGCAGCAGATGCCTTGCGCTTTGCGTCACTCATTGGTCCGAGGTTGCCAAAGCCTTCTTCCGAGTCATCCTCTCTCAAGTTCATGTATTCAGGACTGGTAAAGATCACGTTGAGAGCTTCCCTCCAGGTATTGCCTTTAACTGCTCTGTTCAGCACAGACTTCATCCTGGTGCCAGGCAAAGAACCTTCCTTCCCGTTCCCACTCAAGCCGGTCTTCAGGGTTTTAGGCGTACCGCCAATACGACCCTCATCCCTGTAGCCATCTGATCTCATCGTTCCAGAGATGATCTCAAGGTCATTGATGCCTGTAGGTGTCACAGGCACACCACCAAGTAAGTGAGACCTAAAGACAGGCGGCTCGTTATACATACCGATCCGATCCAGCTCAGATTCAACGGCATATTCGTCGTCGATCTGAAGCTCAGGCACTCCATCAGGCCATGAGTTTCGTTCCGTTGCAGGCAGGTACTTCAAGCCATTCCACTTACGACCTAAATACGTGTACTGCCGATCTCGACCACCTAATGCTCTAACCAACTCAGGGGTGCCGCCAAGATCAACAGTCCGTTGAAGCCTTTGCATTGTTGACTTCAATGGATGGTCTGGTGGAAGCTTTTTGTACCAATCGTTTTCAGCTTCAAGCAGCTTTCTGCTTTGTGTCGTGATCAGTGAGTCGTAGTCGCTGCCAGTGAAACCGCTTTGGACTTGACCCATCGTCCTAGTAACACCATTGGTTGGAAGGCTGGACGCTGCAAATCGCGCTGATATTTCAGCGACAGCCTGCAGAAAGCTTTGGTTCCTATCGAGTTGCCCCAGTGATCGAACGATCCATTGCAACTGATACAGGCCTGGAGCCCTAAGAATTAATCCTGCAAAGACGCTGGTGACACCACCCATTGCTGTCCCAAAATCAGCATCAGTCATCCGCCCACGCTCCCAGGCGTTCTTGATGTCCTTGTAGATCATCATTGTGCGAATAAGCGGCAAGGTCGCGATTGGCAGTGAGCGAAAAAGTTGCGGGGCATCCTTGAAGTACAAGGTGTTTGGCATCTGCCCCTTAGCTTTTAACGCTTGCTCGTATTGACGTTTGGGCTCGCCATACATCGGGCCAGTCCCGATGAATTGCACAGGAGAGTCTTCTCCCATGCTTTCAATTCCAGCGAACAGCGTTAATACCGAAGCTGTCATTGTCATTGCACCAGCTGCTTTACCTGCAAGCTCTGGAGTAATTGGGTCGCCACGCCTCATGACACCTCCGATTTCAAGCGCTGTGCTGATTGCGGTAGTACCACCAGTACCTAGATCCCAAGCAGTTTGCTCCGCCCAAGACTTAAGGAACGGAACAATGGAATCACCGCCTTCGCTTTGGCGAAAATTTTGAAGGACGTTCTTTGTTTGCTTTAAGCCAAAGACGTTATCGGCAGTGTTGCCCTGCATCCTGAACTCTCTTGACTTTTCAAACGACCGCTGCCTGCTTGGAGTGTCCAGTACAGGCTGACCCACTTTGGTCATTGCAATTGTTTCTCTGATCTGGTCGTCAGAGATTTCGGAACCCGCGTCAAACTGCTGCCTCCAAGAATTAACCTGAGCGTCAGAAGGGTTCGCTTGATAAAGCTCATCCTTGATTCGTGCGTTTGCATAATCCACCGCTCCCTTGACAGTGCCTCTTGGATTTTGCCCAAAGTATTCAAGTTGTAATTCATTAGCTCGATCCGTGACGAACGTGCGCAACCCTGCCCGGTTATCAATTACCTCGTTGATTTTGAGCACCGTCATGACAGGCAGCTCTTGCCCCGCAAATTTGTTTGCTATGTGATGGTTCATGAAGGCCTTAGACCCCCACGCCATCTTGTCCCTTATCTGAAAAGGAATCCGCCACTTGGTTTCCCAAGTAAAACGCTCTGCCCAAACCTTTGCAGCGATGTCGTATTGCTCAGCAATTGAAATCTGACCAGTTCTGTTGTTGACGCGATCAACGTTGCCAGCGAATGGCAGGTCGTCTGAAAAAATATCTTTAAGGATTGAGTCTGTCCACGACTGCTTAATTACAGATTCAGCAATCATATTGGCGCGTGTTGCGGCTGCTGAACCTTGGCTCAGCGATGTCATCGGATTGCGCCAATTAGATGTTCCTACTGGGTTGCGAAGATTGCCGACATAGATCCTTGCTGCATTGCTAGCAATCGCTTTATATCCTTCAGCGGCAAACACCATCTTTTGGCTGAGATAGTTGTTCTGCAAGATCGACTTGGCACCACCAAGAATTGAATCTTTGTATGCAGATCGCGCATACTTTTGCCAATCCACGACTTCAACTGAATCGTCAATTACGTCCTTAGCGGCACCAACCTGCTTCCTGATTCGCTTCAGTTCCTTGACGCCTTGCTTGCCTTGGTTGGCCGCATCAATGACACGGTTCAGCGTTGACCCTTTATCAGCCAATTCTTTGGCAGTTGCACCAGCCAAAATCCCAGCATCCGCATCAATCTGTTCTTGCGTCTGCTTAACGGCTTCTTTGACCTGCTTGTTCATCTCGACCTTACCGGTCTTGGGATTTACCTCAACAGTGCCTTGAGAGGTGCCGTCAGCTTTAACGTTGACTGGGGTCTCGATATAGCCAAGCTCAAGCTGTGGCCCCATCAAGTCCCGCTCATTTCGCAGCAGCTGGCCGCTCCTGGTGCGAGCAATGTTTCTTGCGCGTTGCGAATTAACTGCTCTGATGTAGCCATTTACCAGCTCACGCTTTGCAGTAACCAGCTCTTGCGGTGTGTAGTTCCCTGCCTCCAGCAGATCCTCCATGTCCTTAATGCGCGACATATATCCAGCACGACCAACCTCTGCATAAACCTTGAGCCTGGCTTGGTTCTTCAAGATCGGCAGGAACGGAGCAAGGTTTGCTTGGACGCTATTGGTCAACTCATCTGAGAGGTCCAAGGCAGCAGTGTCGGCAGCATCTTGAAGAGCTTCAACTAAATCCTTGCGTGAGTAGGCAGCAACTTGAGCGGCGTAATCCTCAGGGCTGAGATCTTTCCATGTCTCATCCATACCCCGCAGCAGCCCTAAAAGGCTTGTTGCTTCCTCATCACCAAGACGATCTGCCAATGCTTTTGCATTGTTGAACCTGTCGAGTTGCCTATTGGATCGCCGTCCCTTGGCTATATCGTCAGCTGCTTTATCAACAGGGCCTTTGCCCATTGCCTTTCTGATGACATCATCTCTTGTCTCTGGAGATAGGTCTTCAGGATTAATGCTGTTGAGCTCTTCAGCAGCACCCGCCACTCGGCTGCGTTTTTCGTTTAAGTCTTGGATCTTTTGGAAAAGTTCTTCGCAATTAGCCATGATCAGCAGCCTCCTTGAGTGGCGAGTTGTTTGAGAGCAGCGATCTCAGTGTCGATGCTATTTAAGACAGTGTTTGCTTTCCCTTTCCATTTATTGAAATACCTTTCTCTTTCTATGGCCTCATCAAGAGAAACGTCTACTTCTTCAAGCCTTCCGCTGGCCCTTATCTCGTCAAACTGCCCCTTAGTCATCCCCATGACCTCATCGATTGTTCTAGTGGCATCTTCAAATCTGCGGCCTTGAGTAAGTTTGCCGTCATAAGCCTCTTGGAATATGTCGTAAACGTTCTGATAGCCATTGCCAGCTATAAGGTTTCTGCCTCTAACAGCAAAAGCTCTTATCCTTTCCCAGCCTTCAGCCAGGATAGTAAAGGCATTAGCTGTTAGTTTTTTCTTCCAGCCTTTGAACTCAGGAAAATACTCTTCAAGCTGAGCAATCATGCCTTGACGAATAACGTCTGTTCTTGTTTCGCCTAGGTCTCTCATCCTGGAATAATTTTGGAATGCAACAGCTTGCACTTCTGTCTGTTTAATCCTTTGACCTCCACTCGTCTTCGCCCAGTTAGCAAGATCTGTTTGAGCAAATACGTTGTCAAGAACTTTGAGCTCTTTGGGTTTTAGATACCCACGCTGAATGCGATGCCAGGACTCATGAAACATTGTTGTCCTCAAAGTTGACCTTGAGCCATTCATAAGGTTGTTAATTGTGATCACATCTGAAAGACCGGCGAAATTGCCCAATGCTTCTGCTGTTTTAATTCCATCGCCACCCCACGCTCTTGGAATGACAATCTCTTTGGGGTCAAGCTTGAAATTAAAGTTAGGCAGATCATCACCAAACAACTGTTTGGCGACTCCCTTCAGCTCTGTCTCCAACTGCTGCACTCGGCCATTGATTGCCTGAGCAAAGCGCTCCTCCATCGGCTGAGCTGGCTTATCAGGCAGATCAGGCAGATCGATGCTGAAGTCTTGATCTGCATCCCGCGTGGAAGCCGGAACCTCAATCTCAATCCTTTGCTGCGGAGCCTTACGACTGCCGGTTGCGTCTTCAATGCCGTCCTGAATTGCGGCCTTAACCTCAGCCCCCAGGTCCAAAGCTTTGCGACGACTGATGCCCCTTTCTTCTAATGCTGCAAATAGAACCTTTCGCTTCTTATCAGCCTTAGCCCCAGTCGTTTTGCTCTGGAGCATGTAAGCCGCTCGGTCTAAATCGCTTTCAAACTTCAGCTGTGCTTGGCCAAACGTTGGCTTTGATTTTGCGTATGCCTGCGGCATTACAAATGCTGGCTGCGCCTGGGGGAGCTCAATCCCTTGAGATTTCAACTTGTCCACCCAATAGGCCGTGGCCTCTTCTGGCGTGACTCCTGCACTGTTAAGGATCTGCCTGCCAGCCGGAGAATCGATATTGACGAGCCTGCTTCCATCATCAATTTGAAGCGGCTCCTCACCAGGCATTCCCGACATTCCAAGCCCTTTCTTTTTCAAACGAGAGCCAACATGCTCAGCTTTTGCCTGGGGTTGTGCCGGGGGTTCTTCCCACCCATCAAGCTTGCCGTTGGCGACCTGCTCCTCAGGGCTCATCTGGTAGTAACCCTCAGCTTCGCGGGTCTCATTGATGATCCGCTCAGCCTTCGCGTTATCAAGCTTTTGGTACTCATCCTTCAAACGAAGCTCTTCATCCAGAGCCTCGAATGGAGTCATGTCGTCAATGTCTTTCTTGGTTGCAGTCGGAATCTCAGGGGCTTCTGTCGCTGATGGCCGCACTTCGCCGTTATTGATGGCTTGCCTGATGACCTGCTTCTTTACCTCATTGCGTTGCGCTGCTGGCATCGCAGAAGGTGGCGCTGAGATTGGGCTGGCTGCCCCTGCGTTCTTTTGCCGGACTCTCAGGATTGCATCGATCAGCTCACGCCTTGTCGCCTTGGTTGGCGACGTTCCAGCTTTGGCTAGCTCTGCACCGACGTTTACGTCTAACGATGCAATTCCTTGAAGCTGCGGAACGTCAATGGCCTCAAACATCTCCTGATCAGGGAGCAATTGCTGAGGAGGCTCCACAACAGGAGCGTCAGGAGCGACCTCTAATTCAGGAGCAGCTGGTGCTTCTTCGACCACATCAGAGCCAAACCCACGCTGCTGACTGCGAGCTTCAGCAACCTGCCGCAGTTGCTCTTGCGCCTGACGCATCTGTTGCTGTCGGTTCAGCTGCTCACCCAAAGCCTCAGCAATTGGCTGCTCAGGAGGACGACTGGCAATAGCAGTCAGGCCTTCGTCGTCCAGTTGATCCAAGCCACGAACGGCAACATCAACTTCTGGCAATGACGAGTCCCAAGAAGACTCCATCAGATCGATGGCTTCTCTTGGATTCTTTGGTGCATCCGCTGTTGGGCTTGGCTGCTCATCAGCTATGAACTCATAGGAGCCCTCACCATTTCGTTGCTGTAAACCGCTTTCTTCTGTCCAGGTCCGAGCCTTACCTACATCGTTGACCGTGTTGTGAGATTTGTTGTTTCGGGCAATTGACTTAAAAAGATCAGGGCTGGAGTAACGCAAGTCATCTGGGTTAATTAATTCGCCAAATGAAGCCTTGCGATTTAAGCGATTTATCCCAAAGCCAACAAGACCTTCAACGCCTTTAGCAGCTCCAAAAAGTCCACCTGCTAAAGCAAAATCAAAGCCAGCCTGTGGAATTAAAGATTTTAGGGCCGCCCGTGTTTGGTCGTCACCAGGATCGGCGTATGGCGACTCACGATTATCGACAAGAGCAGTGGTCGCCATTGACTCGACGCCAAGCGCTGAACTCCAACGCAAAAACGGCCTCAGCTTTGCTGCGTTTTCCGTCCGCAATAGGGCCCCTAACGGCCCTCTGGTATTGATTAATTGACGTGGCCCTGCTGCTCCACCAAGAGATTTGAGCTTCGTCCCCGTAAATGCTGTTGAACTCCCCATGGGATTAACCGGAGTCCTGCCAATAAGCCAAGCCGCAAACAAGCTGACTGCAACTTCGCCAGACAGATCCCGGAACATCCGGTCAGCTGGGTCGAGCTCATAACGCTGTGGGATATCGAGGAGGTTGGCACTCGCTTCCTTCAACCCCGCCAAAGGCCGACCCAAAAGAGTTTCCTCTGGATCCTGCGGCTCTGGCTCGCGCCCTTGGATTGGAGCAGCAACCTGCTCAACAATGTTCTGGCCAAGGTTTACGCCAGCCACGCCAACGTTGGCGG
>UEXM01000694.1_pt1 | contig 33531 bp, 48 predicted proteins | sample 1796661 | NCBI WGS metagenome assembly UEXM01 (sample SAMEA4772469, study PRJEB27181) | metagenome
ATTTCCGTTACAGGACTTTCCGCTACAGGCGGTGTAGGGTCTGTAACAACTACTGCGGCTTCAAACATTTCTGTTACCGGGCTTTCTGCTACAGGCCAACTTAGTTCAGTCTCCGTGTCTGCTGTGGGTGATGTTACTGTCTCTGGGCTTTCTGCCACAGGTAGCGTGGGTACTGTATCTATTGACGCTAAAGCTAACGTTTCCCCTGCGGGATTAAGCGCAACTGGTCAGGTTGGTTCTGCAACAACCGTTACAGCTTCAAATATTTCTGTTACTGGTGTCTCCGGTACTGGCGAAGTTGGTGCTGTATCTTTTATACAATCTCAAGAAGTAGATGTTACAGGAGTATCGGCAACTGGAAGTGTTGGTTCTGTTGTAGCCTCTAGCCCAAAAAATGTTTCTGTTACAGGGCTTTCATCGACAGGTAGTGTCGGCTCTGTAACGACCATTACAGCTTCAAATATTTCTGTCACAGGCATCGCTGCTACAGGTGAAATTGGTTCAGCTACTGTATCTGGTGCAAGTGACGTACCTGTTACTGGAATTTCGTCCACTGGCAGTGTCGGTTCTGTTACAATAAATGCAGCTTCAGATGTTTCTGTAACTGGCTTGTCAGCGACAGGTTCAGTTGGCTCTGTTACTATTCATGAGAATGAAGTTGTAAATGTTACAGGGGTAGCTGCTACAGGCAGTGTTGGTAGTGTAACAATACACGAAAATGAAGTTATAAATGTAACAGGATTAGAAGCAACAGGTCAGGTCGGCTCTCCAACTGCATCTATAACTGTCAATGTCTCAGTTACGGGTGTTTCTGGGACTGGGCAAGTTGGCTCTGTAACCACATCTTTTCCGAGAAGTGTTTCTGTCACAGGTGTTTCTGGAACAGGGCAGGTTGGGACAACTACTGTTTCTGGATTAGCAAATGTTTCTGTCACAGGTGTTTCTGGGGCTGGACAAGCTGGAGAGACTACAGTTTCAGCCAAAGCCAATGTTTCTACTACTGGAGTAAGTGCGACAGGGCAAGTCGGCTCCGCGACTGTATCTCTTCCAACAGATGTCTCAGTCACAGGTGTTTCTGGAACTGGCAATGTCGGATCAGTTACAATTACAGCCAAAGCAAATGTGTTCCCAGAAGGTGTTTTTGGGACAGGAGAAACCTCACAGGTTCTTGTTTGGGGGCCTATTGTTCCAAATCAAGAACCGAGTTATAGTGAAATAACGCCATCTCAATCTCCAAACTGGGATGATATAGCAGCATAGGATAAAAAATGCCTAGTACATATACAACAAACAACGGTATTGAACTCATTGCTACAGGCGAACAGTCTGGCACATGGGGAGGAACTACAAACACAAACTTAGAACTATTAGACACCGCTCTTGATGGGCAGGTTTCTGTAACTCTTGGGGCTACAGGGTCTTCTGGTTCTCCAAACACACTGCCTGTTACGGACGGAGCCGCTTCTAATGGGCGTAATCGTTTGGTTATATTTGCAGATGGAGGAGATTTAGGCGGCACGGCCTTTGTGCAACTTACTCCAAACAATGCGGAAAAAATTGTATATGTCCGCAACAATCTATCTGGATCACGCAGCATATTGTTGTTTCAGGGAACGTATAGCGCCAGTAATGATTATGAAATTCCAGCGGGTAAAACTGCGGTTGTGTTTTTTGACGGCGCAGGTAGTGGCGCTGTAGCGGCAAACATCTTTAACAATGCCCACTTCGACGCGATAAACGTTGTGGGTAACGTTGTTGTCGGCGGTACTGTTACTGGAACAGGCACTTCTGTTTTTGCATCTTTAGATATTAGTGGAGATATTGACGTAGACGGCACGACTAACCTAGATGTTGTGGACATTGATGGTGCTGTTGATATGGCAACTACGCTAACACTTGCAGGCAATGCAGACTTTAATGGTGACTTGGACGTAGATGGTACAACTAACCTAGACGTTGTAGACATTGACGGCGCTGTTGACATGGCAACTACGTTAACACTTGCTGGTAATGCAGACTTTAATGGTGATCTTGACGTAGACGGTACAACTAATTTAGATGCTGTAGACATTGATGGTGCTGTTCAAATTGACAATACAGTTACAGTCGGTGTTGATGATACTGGTTACGATGTAAAGTTTTTTGGTGCATCTGCTAGTCACTTCTTGTTATGGGATCAGTCCGCAGATGAACTTGTTTTAGCTGTAGATAGTAAGTTGTCGTTTAACGATGCTGCTGGTGGAGAAAACATAGTTGCATCAGCAAATGGACACTTGGAAATAAATTCAGGTACTACGTTAGATGTAACTGCTCCCACAGTGCAGATAAACTCTTCTTCTCTATTCGATGTAAACGGAAATATAGATGTGTCGGGTACATACACTGGCGGTGGTTTGATGACTACTGGCGGTAATATAGTTATACCCAATGCAGGTAATATAGGTTCGGCTGGTGATACTGATGCCATTGCTATTGCCTCTGATGGGCAGGTGACTTTAACGCAAACACTAACAGGCACTGCTGTAAACTTTAGTGGTGTTGCCACAGCTACTACATTTGAACCAGACGGTGATACCGCCGCAGGAGATAATGCAGCTATTGGTTATACGGCTGCTGAAGGTCTTATCCTGACAGGGCAGGGTAGCACTAATGATGTTACTATTAAAAATGACGCTGATGCAGATGTTTTAGAAATACCAACAGGTACAACAAATGTGACGATTGCTGGTAATTTAGGTGTTGGTGGTACAATCACTGGAACAGGAACATCCGTATTTGCTTCGTTAGACATCTCTGGTGACATAGATGTAGACGGCACAACAAATTTAGATGGAGTTACTGTAACTGGTGACGCACTCGTGTCAGGGAAAATTGGCTTAGATGCTACTGATTACATTACTTTCACAGACAACACACAAATGGATGTGTACATTAACAACAGTAATGAGTTTCGATTTGAAGCTGATGGTGATTTTCACGCAGATGGCAACGTCATTGCTTACTCAACTACAATCTCTGATGAACGGCTCAAAGACGACATCAAGCCAATCGAAGGTGCTTTGGATAAAGTGAGTCAGCTAAACGGCTACACCTTTAGGTACAAAACAGATGGCAAGGAAAGCGCAGGGGTTATTGCACAGGAAGTCGAAAAGGTTCTACCAAGTGCAATTCAAGAAAGCACATTGCCTCTTAAGACCAACGATGGTGTTGAGTACAAGACTGTTCAGTACGACCAGTTACACGGCCTACTGATTGAAGCCATCAAAGAATTAAAGGCTGAAATTGAGGAGTTAAAAAATGCCTCTACCAAGTAGTGGTCAAATAACCCTAAATGAAATGCACGTTGAAGTTGGCGGCTCCTCTGGGACGGAAGTTGCTCTGAATGATTCTGATATCAGGGGGCTTATTGGCAAGTCCTCTGAGGCACAAATGGCCTTTAATGAATGGTACGGAGCTAGTGATGTAACTGCTCCTGTTTGGAATGGCAGCACATACACATTTGACCTTGGCACCCCTGACACTATTGAGACTAAAACATCAAATTTCACTTTATCTGCTAGCGGCGCTTGTGCAATTATTGCGATTGGCGGCGGCGGCGGTGGTGCGGGTATGCTAGACACCTCTCAAAAAGCAAGCGCAGCGGCTGAAAGAACATCCGGCGGCGGCGGGGGTGGTGTTGCAATTAAAGGCTTTATTGGTGTTTCGGGTGATTCCTATACGATGTCTAGGGGTAGCGGCGGTGGTGGTCGATCCTCTGGCACTGGTAGTGGGTCGTCTGGGGGCAATACCACAGTAAGCGGTAACAGCGTTTCACTGACCGCAGGTGGTGGGGGTGCGGGTATACATGATGGCAACTACTCAGGCAGTAATGCCAGCAGTGGCGGGTCGGCTTCGGGCGGCGATGCAGGTTATACTGGTGGCATTGGGATAAATATCACGACAGGTTACGGTAATAACGGCGGGACTGGCTATGGCGGCGGCGGCGGGGCTGGTGGAGGAAACGGCGGTCAAGCACACCCTCAGTCGGGCGTAGCGGCGCGAGGCACTTCGCCCTTAGATACTGGCTGGCTTGCGAGTTACATAGGTAATGGGGGTAGAGGTGGAGTTGGCAGCTACCCAAATTATAAGGGTGAAAGTGGACAAAGTTACGGCGGGGGTGGAGGCGCAGGGGGAACCCCTGCGGATAGTCCATCCAATGCAGGTAGCGGTGCTAGCGGTGCAGATGGTATCGTTCTTGTTTGTTACTGGAATTAAAAGGAGAAATTAAATGTCTGTTTGGAACGTAACTGGTGTAAGTCTTTCCGAAGATAAGAGCACTATTGTAGAAGTCTATTTTTTAGTAGATTTTACAACTCAACAACACTTAGAGTGCGTAAGAGTTGATCCTCAAGCTACCAATCTAACTGAAAGTCAGCTTTTAGATGTTGTAAAATCCACACTAGGGTCTGAAAGAGTATCTGAGATAGAAGCACTATCTTCTAGTTCTTTGAGTTCGTACAGAGCCTTTCCCATATTGACCGATGCTGCAATATTAGAAAGTGATGTTAGGTCTGAAAGAGATAGCCGATTAGCGGCTACAGATTTTTACGCTTTGTCAGATGTCACAATGAGTGATGCAATGACTGCTTATAGAACTGCTTTAAGGAATGTACCGCAGCAATCTGGTTTCCCAAGCAGTATTAGTTGGCCTGTAAAGCCGTAAAATGGAAATGAATGCACTTATAAACGTAGGACTGACTGCTGCGATTGGCGGTATAGGTTGGTGGTTAAAATCTCAACATAGCGAAGTTGGTCGTATTCAAATTTTGTTGAACAAAACAAGAGAAGAAATGGCAAAAGATTACGTCAATAAAAATGATAGCTCTACGGTAATGAATCAAATTGTAGCTAGATTTGATAGAATAGAAGAGAAAATAGATCGCTTAATGGAGCGATAATATGATTTGCACGCTTGTATTTATAGGATATGGGCATGTATTCATAAACGGCTACGGAAGCTGGTTTTATAAAGCCTGTCACTATCAATGTGATGGTATGTACAACAAGCGCGTTTATCGCGTTGATCCTGACTATGTTTGTCCAAGGAGCTTTCGTGAATTATGATCGACCCAATAACCGCTATAGCTGGAGCAACAACAGCGTTTAGAGCACTTAAAAAAGGCATATCTATAGGCAGGGACCTACAAGATATGGGTGGTCAACTTTCCCTGTGGGCAGGTGCTATAGCAGATTTAGACTTTGCAGATCGTCAAGTTCAAAAACCCCCTTGGTATAAGGCACTAGGAGGAGGCGTTCAGGCTCAAGCGATGGAGATATTTGCAGCAAAGCAAAAAGCAGAATCCATGCGTAAGGAGCTAAAAGATTTTATTTCTGCGTATTATGGCCCCTCAAAATGGCAAGAAATTTTAGAAATAGAAGCCAAGCTAAGAAAAGAAAAAAGAGAGCATGAATACAGAAGAATTGAATTAAAACAAAAAATATCTGAATGGGCGGCAGGTATAGCCTTGTTTGTTATTTGCACTGGATGTTTGTTTGGCTTTGTTTGGCTGGCTACAATATGAGTGATGGAACTCAAGGTATAAGCAGCAATATGCCTTTTAATGTGGCATCAGACATACACGCTCAAACAAGGGTGCGTAAGCGCATAAATAATCACCTGATAGAGCAGAGGGTAGAAAAGGAGCATAGGGCCAATCACGCACGCTTAGAGGCGCTTCGGAAGCAAGGATTGGACTTACATCAAAGTTATGATAAGTTTGGTCATGCAACGCAGGCTGAGAGGCCAACTGGGACAAAAGTTAACATAGAGGTTTAGCGATGGCTGTAGCGATGGAAAAAATTTTAGCGTGGAAAATTATGCCGCGTTTGATGATGCTGGTAATGACTGTTATGTATATTCGAGTTTTGGAGTGGGGCATGACCCTAGATGACTTGTCAACGCAACAAAGTGCAATGATTTCAGTATGTTCTGGGGCCATGACAGGCGCGTTCGCCGTGTGGCTGGGGTCTGAGAAATGAGTATTTTTACCGCTGCATTAGGGCCAATAGCTAATCTTGCAGGATCATGGCTGCAAGGAAAGGCAGATAAAAACGCCGCAGAAGCACGGCTTAAACTTACTGAGGCCGAAGCGAAAGCAAAAATATTATTGTCAAAAGAGACAAGCGTTGCCGACTGGGAACGAGTCATGGCTGAAGGCGCAAAAACAAGTTGGAAGGACGAATATTTTGTAATTATTCTGTCTATTCCATTGATTTTATGCTGGATTCCGGGCGCTGAAGGTTGGGTTGATCGTGGATTTGAGCAACTTAACAAGGCACCAGACTGGTATTTTTACAGCCTTGGAATTGCAATTTCAGCATCTTTTGGAATTCGTGGCGCACAATCATTCTTTAAGAGGAAGTGATGGAGATTTGGCAATGGGTCATGCTGTTTAGCGCAGTATCAATTAACACAGCCGTAAACTGTTGGCGGTTATATCTGGAGAAAAAAAGATGGGATTCAAACTAAGCAGACGCAGCCTTGATAGGCTGGAAGGGATTGATGAGCGGCTACAAGCTGTTGTTAAACACGCCATAACACTTACGAAAACTGATTTCGGTGTTGTGCAAGGCATGAGAACTCTTGAGCAACAGAAAGAGTTGGTAGCCAAGGGAGCTTCCCAGACGATGAAGTCCAAGCACCTTGAGGGCAAGGCTTTTGACATTATGGCCTTTGTAAATGGGAGAGCATCTTGGGAACTAAATCTGTACGATGATTTAGCTGATGCAATCAAGGAAGCTGCTATTGTCGTGGGCGTTCCTATATGTTGGGGCGCATCTTGGGGGACACCTGAAATGCCGTATCCTATGGACATTCGCAAGTGGGACGGCACTATGGAAGAAGCCATGAATGCTTATATCGACTTGCGCAGAAAACAAGATCGCCGTCCGTTTATAGATGGGCCGCATTTTGAGCTTATAGATTAAATTGTTCGGGTTATTTTTTAAAAAAGAATAACTCGTACAATTGTTCGGATTGTGTATAATTGCCTTAGTAGGAGGTTGCTGATGCCATTTACCAAACTTCAATTTCGCCCCGGCGTTAACCGCGAAACTACGTCATATTCAAATGAGGGCGGTTGGTTTGACATGGATAAAGTCAGATTTCGTTTTGGCTTTCCTGAGAAAATTGGAGGATGGGTAAAGAATTCAGTGAGTTCTTTTTTAGGAACTTGCCGCGCATTGCACCCTTGGGTTGCACTGGATGGGTCTAATTATTTAGGTGTTGGAACAAACTTAAAGTATTACATCAGTCAAGGTGGCGGGTATGACGATATCACACCAATTCGCGCAACGACATCAGCAGGAGATGTGACATTTTCCGCAAGCGCTAATACTTTGTCTGCGAATATAACTGCAAGTGATGTTAACATATCACTAACAAGTTCTTCAGGGTTTCCTAATTCTGGTCGTATAAAAATAGGTAGTGAAATCCTTACCTATGCTAATGTTTCTAGCAATACTTTACAGGGATGTATCCGTGGTCTTAATGGTACAGTTGCTGCATCTCATTCTTCTAGCGCGGCTGTAACATGTGCAACATTAATTGTTTCAGATACAAGTCATGGTGCTTTAGAAAATGATTTTGTAACATTTTCTGGAGCGGCATCATTAGGAGATGTAATAGCTGCAAATATTCTTAATCAAGAATATCAAATTACATCTATTATTAACGCTAATAGTTATCAGGTAGAGGCTCGTACTGTTTCTACAATAGGCAGCATAACAACAACCTCTGGCCTCAATGAGACTTATGTTTTTGCGACAACATCAGATAGTGGAAATGGTGGTTCTAGCGTTGTTGGCAGTTATCAGATTACCACAGGCTTAGATACTACTATTATTGGAAATGGTTGGGGTGCAGGAACATGGGGTCGGGGAACATGGGGAAGCTCGACATCTTTGTCTGTTGCTGGTCAAACGCTTCGTATATGGTCGCACGATAATTTTGGTGAAGACCTGTTAATTAACGTGCGTGATGGCGGTATATATTATTGGGACAACACAAATGGATTAGCTACTAGAGCCGTTGAGTTGTCTGATGTAGCGGGTGCTAACAAAGTTCCTACAATAGCAAAGCAAGTTCTTGTTTCTGATCGTGACCGTCATGTTATCGCTTTCGCATGTGATTCAGAGCTAGTACCCGGAGTTCAAGACCCATTGCTTATAAGGTTTTCTGATCAAGAAAATATAACCGAATGGCAGTCTCTTGTGACAAATACAGCAGGAGACTTGCGGATTGGCTCTGGTTCTAAGATTGTTACGGCTGTAGAAACAAGACAACAAGTTCTTGTTTTTACTGATGTTTCACTACACGCCATGCAATTTTTAGGGCCTCCTTTTACATTCGGTATAAACGAAATATCTACAAACATCACAATTGCTGGGCCTTTATCTGCAATCGCTGTAGAGGACAATGTATTCTGGATGGGTGCAGAAGAGTTTTATGTTTATAGTGGTGCAGTGCAGCGCCTGCCATGCTCTGTAAGAGATTATGTGTTTAGTGATATTAATAATGACCAGTTGGAAAAAATAGTTGCCTCAACAAATACGGCATTTTCAGAGGTAACTTGGTTTTATCCTTCATCATCAAGTAACGAAAATGATCGCTATGTAACATATAATTATGATCAAAAAATATGGTATTATGGAAACTTGTCTCGTACATTCTGGCTTGACCGTGGCGTAAATAGTGATCCAATTGCAGCGGGAACAGATCATTACTTGTACTTCCATGAAGTTGGCTTTGACGATGGTAGTACAAGTCCTGCAAGTGGCATCAGCGCTTATATTGAATCAAGTCAAATGGACCTTGGAGAAGGTGAGCAGTTTGTATTTATGCGACGAATGATACCAGATGTTACTTTTAGAAACTCCACCAATCCAGAGCCTAGTGCTACTATGACATTGAAGGTAAGGAACTTTCCGGGGGGCAATTACTTATCATCTGATGCCAGCACCGTGTCTAAAACGGCTTCTGTTCCTATTGAGCAGTTTACAGATCAGGTATTTGTTCGGCTTAGAGGTAGATCGTTTGCATTCAGAATTGAAAGCGATGACACTGGAACAGGGTGGCGTTTAGGTTCTCCTCGCGTAGATGTTCGACCTGACGGGAGGCGTTAATGTCGAGAAATTTAAACCTTCCATTTTTCCCGATACCTCCACAGGAGTATAGTAATCAATATTTTGAAGAAGTTTTGCGGTCTTACTCAACATACCTTGAAAACATGCAAAACCCCGGTGAAGGGCGTAACACATTTACAGTGTTTACAGCGCTTCAAACAGATGACAGTGGTTTAGAAGTCGGCGCTGTGTTTAATCATGGTGGCTATTTAAAAGTATCAGAAATCAACACACCACACGTTCGTGGGTCTGAAGCGACTTGTAGCGTGGGTGCAGTAACGGTGACAATATCATGAGTGATACAATTATTACGATGCCAGATGGCTCTAAATGGAAACCTTCTACAAGCACTGATATGGTGCATTGCGCAAATTGCACAAATGCTGTGGATACCCCTGAAGAAATCGCGTCTTACCCTGATGGGAACTGTCCTGACTGTGGAGAAAGTTGGACGGGATCGGAAAAAAGAAGTACAAATATTCGGGTTACAGCACCAGAAGCTATTTCTGGCAGTACACTCTAGTATTTTATGCAAACATTTGGTAACTTAATCTTAGCGGCTGTGAGGTTAATATGATGCAAGGTATGGCAAGGCACGGAAGAAACGGCGACACAATGATGGCGCACGTTAATCCAAACGAGATGATTGTGCCTAGAGAGGTACTACAGCGCAGCCCTCAAGTTGCTCGTGGTCTTGGAAAAGCTTTTAGAGATGTGGGCGCTGATCCCAAGCGATATGTGGTTGGGTCAGGTCAAAACAGTATAAATCCAGCTACTGGAAAGCGTGAGTTTTTCTTAGAGTCAATAATGCCCTTTCTGACGAAAGCTGCCGCTAACCCTATGGTTCAAGGCGCTGTTAGTAATCTTGCGGTTCAAGCTTTGCAGGGCAAAAAGCCATCTTTGCGTGACGCTTTGATTGGTGGAGCAATCGGTGGTGGACTTGGCGCGGTTAGCGGCACAGGCACTGGCATGGACTCTCTCGACGCTTTTTTAGGGTTGGCAGGAGACTCTGGAGCCACAAGCGGTTTAGATGCTATTACGAACAAAATGAATAAAGACAATTTAATGACTACTAAAGTACCCAGAGCAGTATCCAGAGCAGAGGGGCTTTTGGGCATAGGTGAATTGCTTGGAACGAAGCAAACAGAAACTGGGCTTGGTCGCATATTAAATACTAAAGCAGGCGAGGCTTTAATAATGGGCCTTGGTTCGCAATTGCTTGATACCTTGTTTAGTGAAGACGAAGACCCTGATCCATACGGAATGATGGAAAGATTCAATCGTGGTGCAGGGGAAGGGCCTATAAGGTTTAGGCCAGTTAACCGCAGGCAGGGTTCAGCGAGTGATTTGTTGTATGCTAATAAAGGTGGACCTGCACATTTCCCGCGTCGAGATGGTGGTATTATGCCAAGCGAGGGTTCTGGAACAAAAGATGACGTTCCTGCCATGTTAACCGCAGGTGAGTTTGTAATGACTCGTGATGCAGTTAAGGGCGCTGGTAATGGAAACTTGAACAGAGGAATCCAAACAATGTATAGCATGATGGATAACTTGGAGGGTAACGCCTGATGTCGGATACAGTCACACAAATTCAGGCTAGGCCAAAATACATTCAAGAGTACGATGAAGCACTACTCGCTAGAATTTTTGGAACCCCAGATGAAGAAGGTATTTTAGGTGGGGGTTTAATTGATGACCCTGAACTGTTTAGAATACCTGATTATGTGCAAGCAGGTAGCCCACTTCAGGGCGCTGTTACAGGAACATTTGATACGGCTGAAGAACGCCAAGCGTTTATGGATCGTTACCTGCCCTACTTTCAAGATGAAACAGGTATGGCTCGTTATCTTCCAGAAGCATCGGCTGGATTGGAGGGTGGTCTTGGCACAATCGGAAGTGCCATTTCAGATTACTTTCCAGACGCAAAAACGTATCTAGACGAAGGCCGTGGCTCAGTAGACGCTAAAGGAATATATGATACAGAGCTAACAGGAGCAAGAACAAGAGCAGATCAAGGCACTGGCGCTTTCGATGCTAGGGGTAGGTCAGAAGGATTGCTTAGTGGCGCACGAAGAACACTACGATCTGGTTTAGGTCAAGCACCTACAGTAAACGTTGATGAGGGCGGTCAGTTTGGCGCTCGTGAAGCGTTTGAGCGCGGCACAGGTCGTGCATTTGAGCTTGCTGAACAGGGTCTTGGGCGTTTTGATCCAGCGGCTCGTACACAAGAATTTATGGACCCTTACAAAGAGCAAGTTATTGATGCAGCTATGACGCGCATTGATCGTGAGGGAGCTAAACGCCGTCAGGCTGATGCAGCTAAAGCTCTTAGCGCGGGGGCATTTGGCGGTTCTCGTAGAGGGGTTCAAGCGGCTGAAACTGAAAGAGCCATTGATGAAGCAAAGCAAAGTACAATTGCTAACCTTATGTCTCAAGGTTACGATAGAGCAATGTCGAATGCGATGGCAACAGATGAGGCGGCTCGTAAACGTGCGCTACAAGCATCTGGGCTAACAGGTCAGCTTGGCACATCTGGAGCAAGCCTTGAGTCAAAAGCGTTTCAGGATGCGGCTACGCGTGGTCTTGCTGCTACAAGCACTGAAGGCCAGTTAAATCAAAAAGCCTTTGAAGATGCAAAGCGCCGTCAGCTTTCTGCGGGTCAGGAGCTTGGTCGCCTTGGTGCGCAGCAACTTAGTGCAGAGTCAGGGGCGTTTGAGGCTGGCAGAAACCGTATGATGAAAGCAGCAGACATGTATCGCAGCATGGGGCTTTCAGCGGCTGATGCGCAAGTAAAAGCGCAGCAAGATGAAATGAAGCGCAGCCTAGAAGCTGGTCGCTTGACAGGCGGCTTGGGTCAAACAGTGGGCGCACTTGGTGGCGCACAAGCTGACATTGGCAAAGCATATGGCGCATTGGCTGGAACCTCTGCTGATATTGGTCGTGTGTATGCGGGAATGCAGCCTGCGGACCTTGGGTTTATGTACGAGCTTGGTGGCAAAGATCGTCAGTACGATCAACAAGCGAATGACTTTGCGCGTCAAAATGAGTTGCTTAAAACGCAGCAAGCTCTTGCTCCATATAGCTATGGACAAACATACTTGACAGGATCACCGTCAGCTTCAATGTATGGACAGTTTACAACGCAGCCTTCGTCTGCACCAAACCCATTCTTATCAGGAGTTGGCGCATATGCAGGTCTTCAAGGCTTGAACACGGCATAGGGGAAATAAATGGCTGATACTAATTTTGGTTTGGGTTCTTTGTTTCAAGAAGAAGGTCCGGGGCGCACAGGTGCGCCCAGAGTTTTGCCACAAATAGACAACTCACTTATCCGAAAAATTGATGATCAACGCTCATTTTTAGATTATTTTCAAGAAGAAGATAACTTGGGTGAAAGAATATCTGAACTTTTTGCACAACCCGAACAAGTGTTCGGTGCTTATCAGCGTCCAGAAGATGGTCGAGTTGTCCAATTTGGATTGCCCACAGAATTTAATGAAGAAGAGTTGTTGAGTGAATATAACATCCTTCAGGGAATGCCTCCTGTTAGCCGATTAGAAGATCGTAAAGCTGTAGCGGATGTCGCAAAGCGTCTTGAAAGTTTGCCAGAAAATGATCCTATTTTTGCAGAATCTCCATTAGATCAACTTGCAACGGACATTGATGAAACATTAGCGGAATTACAGCCGAAAAAGGATGTCAAGTCTCCAATAGAGGAAACATTGCGGCGCAAAGAAGCTGACCTTGACCCGACTGTTTCACAAGATGAAATTGAACAAGCGGCTATGGCTGGGTTAAATGACTATTTGGAGGCTGTGCGTGGCGCAGGCCCAGACACAAAAGTTAAAGATTTAGATGAATACAAGAAAAAGTTTGCTGAAGCCACTGGCATAGACATTAGCGGCAAGGTGGATAAGAGTCATGCTCTTATGTCTTTTGGTCTTGCACTAATGCAAAACAAAGCGGGTAAAAATTTTAACATAGGGAAAATGCTAGGCGCAGTCGGTGAGGCTGGTCAAGCGGCGTTGCCAGCACTTGAAAAGGCTAAGACGCAAGCGCGTAACGATGCTATAGCTGCTGGGAAGTTTGCACTTACAGCACAAGCATCTGATGAAGCCACTGATGCTGCAAATAAAGAAAAAATGATGAATCGCGGCAAATACTGGGTATATAAAAAGGGTGGCAAGGGCGAAGAGTTTGTCAACTTTGATGAAGGTGAGTTTGTAGACCTCAACAAGTATGAGATTAATAATCTTATAAATAATCCAGACTTTGACAGGAATTATGAGTTTATTGATGGCTCATCAAGGCTCGATATTTTGGCAAAACGTGCAGAAGGTTTAGACCTTGGAGATATGTGGAGCACACCAGACCGTGTATCTCTTATTGGCGGAAACCCTGACGAAGCTCCGCCAGAGTTGCAATTGCAGGTTGCGGCGGCTGATCCAAATTATAAAGGAACAGCACCTACTAACTATAAATTATTAGAAACCGACGAAACCGTTATCCGTAGATTTATGGGGTATCAAAAAAGTATTAACTCAGGCGCACAAAAGTTTGAGGCTTTAATTGAAAACTTGAATAAGGGCATATCTATACCAAAGCAAATTCTTAGCGGGATGCAGCAGACGTTAAGAAGTTTTGGCATAGACGCGGGAAGTATGCCAAGTAATGTTGCTGATGCGAAGCGCATGCTTAACAACTTAGCAATTGATGAAGCAACAAACATCCTTCAAGAATCTGGCAAGACATTATCAGATAATGATCGTAAACTTGTAAAAGACAGAATTGGTCAGATTAGTTGGACAAGCGGTGATGTTGAATTGATCAAACGTCAGCTTGAAGACATTTATGACTTAACGGTTCTAAAACCCCAACGGAATCTTGATCGTTCAATTGATTGGCTAGAAAGAAACGCAGGTATTTCATTCGAACCCAAGATCACAAAAGATGAGTTGGCGATAATAAACGAAGGCAGAAAAGCCAGAGGCGAACCGCCTTTAACAATGGATGATTACAAATGACTCCACAAGAAGAACTTGCTGCACTACGAAGTTCACAGAAAAAGCCTTTAACACCCATTGAAGAACTGAGGCAACTTCGTGCTTCTCAGGATCGTGGAAGCTCTTTAGGCATGTCACGAGCAAGGTCTTTTGATGAACTTTTAGCTTCCACATCGGGAAAAGACGAACAAATGTTCGACTACACTACCGGGGCTGCTGGAGGGCTTAGAGCTAAAATATCTTTTGGTGAAACTCCTGAAGAAAAAGAGTTGATCTTAAAAAAGATTGTAGGAGATGAAGGATACACTAAAGATTCTCAAGGCCGATTAGCGCTGACTGAAGCGGGTCAAATTAGCCAAGGCATGAAGCCAGTTGGTAAAAACCTGATTATCGAAGAAGAAGGTTTTAGTCTAAGGGATGTATCGGATTTAGCAGGAATTGCTCCTGAATCTATTGGGGCAGTTATAGGCGGTATTATCGGCGCACCTACATTGGTAGGTGGCGCTCTTGGTGCAGGCGTAGGTGCTGGTTTGGGCCAATCGGCTGAAGAAAGTATCGAAAGCCTTTTAGGTATTCAAAAGCAAAGTCTTGGTGAAGTAGCAAAAGACGTAGCCACTGAAGCTGCCCTAGCAGGCACTATTGATCTTGTTACTATGGGAACATACAGAGCAGGTCGTGCGCTTATTCAGGGAGCAGGTAAAGGCGCAAACGCAGCGGCCCGTGCAATGGGGCAAGCCGAGCGTCCAGCAGGCCAAGAACAAGCAGAGCAGGCTTTACGGATTATGGATAGAGGTGGTCTGCCAAGCTACGAAGCATCGGGTATGGGTGCTGGTATATCAAAAATATCTCAAATTGCTGAAGCTATTTCTGGAAAAGAAAAACGTGCGGTTAAGAACGTTCTTTTTGCTTTAAAAGAAAAGGAAAAAATACTGAGAAGCGCGGGTATTCTTGATGTCAATGGTAACGTCATCGCAGGTGCTACAGTTGACGACCTTGCCAAAGTAATTGCAGACGCAGCGCCTGCTAAAGCTACTCAATTAGAAAACGCACTAGCAGACGCGCAAAAAGCGCACATGCAGGCCATTGATGAAACTATTTCATTGTTAAGCAAATCAACAAAAGAAGGAACTGAAATTGATGATTCTGTTCTTTCTGTTTTAATGCAAAACTATGATGAATTTATGAAGGGTGCAGATACTCTCTACAAGGGAGTTGATGACAAGCTTTCTGAAGTAAAAGGTACGATCACCTTAAATGGAAGGACTGTTGAAGTTGAGGGCGGTGAGCTTCCTGTTTTTGATGTCAGTGCTTTAAAAACACGGTTTGATGACCTTATTGATAGTAAGTATGGTGGAGCGGCATCTGTTGCGCCCCAAGAGTTCACAGAAATTGGTCGTCAAATTAATGATCTCGTGACAAAGGGAACTAAAAAAGATTTTACTAGCTTCAATGGTTTGCGCGGACTGCGTAAAAACATTCAAGACACGTTGATGGACCCACGCTTGAGTATACGGGACACCACTCCAAGGCGGCTTCTTGTTGATTTGCGTGAAACTGTAGACAACATGTTGCAAGGAAATGTTCGGCTTACGGGTATTGGTGCTGGAAATGCGCCAAAAATGAAAAAGGCTATGAAGCTGCTTCAAGAAGCGAACAGAAATTATCGCGCTGAAATTCGTATGTTTAACCGACTTGAAAACATGGGAATTATTCGGAATCTTGGAGAACCCGGAGTTAATGTAAAACTAGAAGTCGGGCGTAATTATGACAAAATAATTCAAAGCCCAGCGCGTATTGAGGCAGCACTAAATGCAGCCAAGGGTCAAAAAGAAGTTGTCCGACAAGACTTAGCCAAGCGTTATCTTGACGAAGCACTTCTTGACTCAAACAAAGATTTTGCTGACCCAACAAAGTTTAACGGTGTTCAATTTTACGGAAAAGTAAAACGTCTAAACAAAGATAAAACTGGCAGACTATTGTTCGGTGAGCAGTGGGGAGAGGTTCAAAACCTAGCAAAATCACTTGCTTATGGCGGCGTAAAGAAAATTGATGATGACACATTACAAAGAATTGTGGCTCAAAATCCTGACGCGGGTATCGTGCAAACCCTTAGAAGTGTTCGTGATGCTCAGATTGGCCTAGAAGAAGCCGCTCAGTCTAGCATCTTGAAAAGACTGAACTCTGGAACTTTAGACCCAGAAGAAGCTGCTGCGGCGATTACAAGTAAAAACATGACACGCGCTCAAATAAAACGCATTTTAGATTTTTTTGCTGATAGCCCAGAGGCTAAAGAAACAATAAGGCGAACAATTGTTAACGATATTCTTGGGTCTGTAGATTCAGATATTTTTATTAATGAAAAAGCCGCTTATTCTTTACGCAACGCTATAGAAGCATACAAGCCAGAAATGCTGAATAGAGTGTTGGGTGAGCAGGCTGTAAAAGACGTTCGACAGTTAGCTGATGATCTTGTTTTCTTGCGTGATACTGGGCAAAGGGGCGCAGGTTCTTTGGCTGCTGATGCAATCAGAACAGGCCAATTTACCAACCCAATGAAAAACATTCCCAAAGCAGGTAGGTTTCGTGTTTTAGATTACATGCTTAACAATCCAACAGTCATACGCCGCGCATTAGAGATAAAAGCAGGGCGCACAACACCTCAAGCTGCTGCGCAAAGCATGACACAAATGCTTAATGAATCTGCGGCTCAAGTCACTGGCTCTGGAGTTCCCTTAACAGAACGCGCGACAGGATTGGTAAAAGGAGTTGGAAGAGCTATGGACGCTGCCGCTCGTGGAACAAATATTGGTAGGCAAGCTGGCGCGAGAGCATTGGTTGCGGATCAAGAATCACGCGGCACAATGCCAAACGTTCCTCAAGTAAAAGTTCCAGAAGTTTCACAGCCTATGTCAGTAGAAGACTTGCAGATTACACGGTCAATAAATCCTGCTAGTCAACAACGGCAAATGAATTTAAGAGAACGAGCAAAGCGCAATCCATATATCGCATCAACACTACTGGGCGGTCTTGGAAGCGCAGGATTGCTTTAGTCTTCTAAAACTGAAGCAATGCCGCCAACGCTGTTACGTCTTTCATAGCGAGATGCCACCTTCGCTTGCACATCGTCGTAAGACTCATCAATCATGCGAGATAACTGGCGACCTATAGCACGGTCTTCATGATCCGCTATTTTTACTAATTTATCGTAAGCGGCTATTGAAACGCTTACTGATTTGTACTTTACTGGATTTGGCATGGAGGTTTTCCCATAAATGACGTTTTCTTCTGTATATAATCCCAAACGGCATGGGTCAAGAGCCAAGTACGGAAACAAGAAAGTAACGGTGCAGGGCATTAAGTTTGACTCCAAATGGGAGTCAGAGCGGTATCTATATATAAAGAGCCTTGAACGTGCAGGTAGGGTGCGCAACCTTGAGCTACAGGTTCGTTTCGCACTAGAGGTCAACGGTCAAAAGATTTGCACCTACATAGCCGACTTCCGCTACGAGAAAGAAAATGCCAACGGCGATTGGGAAACAATTATTGAAGATGCCAAAGGTGTAGAAACCCCCGAATTTAAACTAAAAAAGAAATTAATGAAAGCGTGCTTGGGCATAGAAATATTTTTATCCAAAAAAAGTCGTTGACATATCCTTCACCATGTGGGATAGGTAAGGTTCTAGAAATTTAAAGCGGAAAGGAATCGACATGAATAGTCGTGAACTGTTTGATCGTCGAAGCGAACTCAAACACATTATCAGTGAACTGCGTGATGAGTTAAAAAGTGTAGATCAGCAAATACATGATACATTCTTTAACCAAGCGTGTGACGCATTACGCGCAGATGGTAAAGACTTTGGAACCACCCACATCGTAGCAGGAAACCGTAAGCTAAAGGCTACGGTTCGCAAGAAGGTGGTTTGGGATCAAAATGAACTTGGTCTTGTTCTGGAAGCTATGGCTCCAGAGGATGCGCGTCACTATGGAAAGCTGACGCTTGCCGTTGATGAGCGCAAATACACAGCCGCACCACCTGCGGTTAAGGGAGTTTTGGAGCGTTGCCGCACCGTTGAAGTCGGTGGGTTTACAATTGAGGAGGATGAATAATGGCTTTACAAATTATCACAGCCGATCAGCGTTTGGCTGAGAAAAAAGGCCACAAGATTGTGGTGTGTGGCGCAAGCGGTGTGGGTAAAACCACACTTGCTAGAACGCTTAATGCAGAAACCACACTGTTTATGGACTTGGAAGCAGGGGATGCCGCCATCGAAGGATACCCAATTGATGTTATCCGTCCGCGTACATGGACAGAGTGCCGCGACTTGGCTTGCTTCTTAGGTGGGCCAAATCCATCTCTTTCAGAAGATCAGCCATACAGCCAAGCGCATTATGATTATGTTGCTCAAATGTTTGGTGACAGTGAGGAGATTTGGAGAAAGTTCGATACTCTTTTTGTTGACTCCATTACTGTAGCAGGACGTTTGTGCTTTCAGTGGTGCTTGCAGCAACCAGAGTCGCGGTCTGAGCGGTCTGGAAAGCTAGACACACGCGCAGCATATGGAATGCACGGACGCGAAATGATGTCGTGGCTTACACACCTTCAGCACATCCGCACAAAAAATGTGATTTTTGTTGGCATTCTTGATGAAATGACAGATGATTATGGGCGCAAGCAATACGCGCTTCAGATCGAAGGCAGCAAGACAGGGCGTGAATTGCCCGGAATTGTTGACGAAGTAATTACAATGGCAATCCTGTCAGGGGATCACGGTCAGTATCGTGCATTCATTTGTCAGCCATTGAATGAATGGGGCTACCCTGCAAAAGATCGCTCTGGTCGCCTCGAAACTTTGGAAGAGCCACATCTAGGCAAACTGATGGAAAAGATGTCTAGTGTCTCTCCAGACTCAAAGGATTTAACATTTGTTGATCCTGCAACTCAAAACTCTAGCGAAGAGGAGGCACAAAGTGCTTAATTTGAATAACGTACCCGCCGATAATAACCCACAAGATCGTGAGTTTTCCCTAATTCCAAATGGCACAATTTGCCGTGCAGTCGTTCTTGTGAAGCAAGGCGATATTGAAATCCCTGAGTTCGGCTCTGGGCCTTGGTTTAAGAAATCAATGTCCTCTGCTGCTAAGTGGATGGAGCTTGAGTTCACCATCATTGGTGGCGAGTTTGATCGCCGTAAGTTCTGGGATCGTGTCTTCGTCGATGGTGACAAGATGGGTCAAAGCGGCATCCCACAAGCCAAAGAGATTGGTCTGCGCACACTGAAGGCAATTGTTGAAAGTGCGCGTAACATTGATCCTGCGGACATGTCGCCACAGGCGCAGCAAAATCGTAACATCACAGGTGTTTTTGATTTAAACGCTATGGAGATTTGTGCTAAAGTTGGCATTAAGAAAGGCACTAATGGCTATAGTGACAGCAATCGTTTGCTTGCAGCTTTAGCGCCTAGTGCACAGGGTTTTGTGTCAAGTGGACAAGCGCCAGTCATGCAGACTCCTGCTGCTGCGCAACCAATGCAACAGGCCGCTCCTGCGCAGCCACAAGCATCTGGTGGAGTTCCATCATGGGCGCAACAATAATCTAGCGGCAGGGCCATTCCGCGCCTGCTAGACCACGGATAGGGGGGCCGTGGGCCGCGAACCCCCCAACTTACTATTCTAGCAAATAGGTATATTTATGTTACTACGTCCTTACCAAGAGGTAGCCGTAAAAGATGCTATCAAAGCACTCGAAAAGCACGGCAACACATTAGTTGTAGCACCAACAGGTGCAGGCAAAACCATCATGCTTTCTGCCCTTATCGGCAAGCGACATAAAGAAGGCAAAAAGATTTTAGTCGTGCAGCACCGCGACGAACTTGTTGAGCAAAATGAGTCCAAGTTCAAAAAGGTAAATCCCTACATCACCACAAGCATCGTCAATGGCACGGTCAAGCATTGGGATGGAGATGCAGTCTTCTCAATGGTCCAGACCATATCGCGTGAGCGTAACCTGAGAGATCGCCCAAAGTTCGACATGGTGGTAATTGATGAAGGCCATCACGCTGCGGCGAAGACGTATCGCCGTGTGGTAGATGCCGTGCTTGAAGATAACGACAGCGCAGAGATTGTGGGCTTTACAGCCACACCCAATCGGGGCGATGGAAAGGGATTGCGCGATGTATTTAACAACTGCGCACACCAAATCGAAATCGGCTCTTTAATCCAAGAAGGGTTTCTGGTTCGTCCCAAAACATTTGTCGTTGATTTAGGTATCAATGATCAACTGGATAATGTCACAAGGCGCGGCAAAGAATATGACATGGAAGAAGTCGCCGCAATTATGGATCACCAAGTCATTAACGATAGAATTGTTCGGGAATGGAGTGAAAAAGCAGGCGATAGAAAAACAGTTGTGTTCTGCTCCACAGTCAAACATGCCGAACATCTTTGCGATGCGTTTCTTGTATCTAGTGTTGCTGCAAACTTTGTGACAGGCGAAACGCCAAAAGATGAAAGAGCAGAGATGCTTCATGATCTTGAGCATGGTGATTTGCAGGTTGTGGTCAACGTAGCGGTGCTCACAGAAGGGTTTGATGCTCCACCTGTGTCTTGTGTCATTCTAACGCGCCCATGCTCTCAGAAAGGCACAATGGTTCAGATGATTGGGCGTGGGCTACGCATTGTTGATCCTGAGTTATACCCAAACACAGTCAAGACTGATTGCATCGTCATGGACTTTGGTACGTCTGTGATTACGCACGGCAGCATTGATGATGTTGCCAATCTTGATGGAAGGGACAAAACGGTTGAGGGCGAAGCACCCACAAAGATTTGTCCAGAGTGTGAGTCAGAGGTTCATGCTCGTGTATCAGAGTGTCCAATCTGTGGTCATGAGTTTGTAGCAGAAGAAAAAGCTTCGCTAGAAAAATTCATCATGACTGAATACGATCTAATGCAGCTATCTCCCTTCATGTGGATCAATCCATTTCAAGAGGGAAGCGCACTGATGGCTATGGGCTTTCAAGGATTTGCATTTGTAGGCCACATGAAAGACAACATGTGGGTTGCAATGGTAAAGCAGAACAAAGGTCGTGTCCGCACAGTAGCGATTGGTGAGAAGGTTCATGCTATGTCAGCAGCAGACGACTTTTTGCGCGAAATAGAAGACAGTAACGCCGCCAATAAAACTAAGCGGTGGCTCAATAACAGGGCCACTGATAAGCAAAGAAGCCTCCTGTTGGACCAAGGCATCCAAGTCAATGCAATGGACTTCTCATGGACAAAATATAAAGCAGGGTGCGCTTTGAACTTTTGTTGGAATAAAGGTGCTATGGGTAAAGCATTTCATGCAGCGCAGGATAAGACCTTTGGGAATTAAGTTGATCACAGTTCGAAAGAGCGATGCAGGACCAGTCGTTTACATGTGGGTAGACGGCAAAGAGGTTGGTCATGTAGAGTTAAACACAAGGGCAACGGCTAATCTCATTGGAGATTTAGCTAAAAGCCTTGTGGAGAAGACAGATGCCTAGATTTGAAATGCACTTAATGTTTACAGAAAGAGATGATGATTCGGTAGAAACATCTGAAATCGAAATGGTGTGTTGGGTCAATGATTCAACAAACCTTGCTGAAGTTCAGGATAGAGCAAACGAGGTCATTCATGATCATCTTGAAGAAGCAGAAAAAGAGATTTTGTTTGGAACAGCAACTATCTTAATCAAAGGGCATGAGGTTTTGAACATTGGATTTAGAAACAAAGATGTGGACCCGGAAGAAATAAATGAAGTCGTAGAATTGTTCGGGTCAAGAGAGGAGACAATACATTGAGCACCCTTGATCCACCAAAGCCAATCGAAGAGTTGGCGCACATATTGAGCAAATTTGGATGGGGTACACGTTTTTCTGACCTTTCAGAAGAACAAGTGCACACTTTGATATTTGGAATACAAGAAGCAAAACGTCTAGCAGCGGAGATTGAAATTGGGAAACTTGAAGAAACTTACTATAAGTCAACAGGCACTTGGCCTTCTACATCAATCCCCTTCTAAGGTTGACCCAATTGTAGAACACATTAAAGCCGCAGTTGATAATGCTATTGTCGCAGGCGAAAAGAAACGTGAGCGCCGCAAGTATATTGGAGCGTCAAGCATTGGTGATGAATGCCAACGCAAAATACAGTATCGCTATTTAAATTACCCTGTTGATCCCGACAAAGAATTTAGCGCCAGAACGCTGCGCATTTTCCAGTTCGGTCATAACATCGAAGATTATGCAGCCAAGTGGATTAGAGATGCAGGTTTTGATCTCCGCACAGAGAGCAAGCAAGGCGAACAATTTGGTTTCTCTATCGCGGATGGAGAGATTCGTGGGCATATAGATGGCGTTGTCTGCGATGGTCCTGTGTCTATGGAATATCCCTCGCTGTGGGAAAACAAATCATCTAATGAGAAAAAATTCCAAGCGTTTGTGCGCATGGGCGTTGCTAAAGCAAATCCAACTTACGCAACTCAAATCGCTCTGTACCAAACCTATATGGATTTAACAGAAAACCCTGCTTTGTTTACTGTGGTCAACAAAAATACCTCTGAGATTTACTATGAGCTAGTCCCATACAATCTCGCGTTAGCACAAGAGGCGAGTGATAGAGCGGTAAATATCTTGACCGCTGCAAAGGCAGGTGACATTCTGCCTCGTATCGCTCAAAGCAAAGATTTCTTCCTATGTAAATTTTGCGAATATCAACAAAGCTGTTGGGATGAGTAAAATATGGGGTGCACCCCTACCAAAAGAGCACCCCACATTTAGTGTGTAATGTTTGATTAAGGACAAGATAATGAATATTTTACATTTTGGCAAGACATCAAGAGAGGTAGCTGAGAGAATTTCAAGCGAAGTTCCAAGGGAAGTTCAGCTACGCGCTCTACTAGAAACCTTCCCGAATGGGATTCGTCGCGGCAATGATTTTATGCTAGGTTCATTGCGTGGGGAAAAAGGTCAGTCGCTTCGCATAAACATTGACATCAATAGCCCTTGGTTTCTAAGCGGCAAAGACTTTGAGTCAGGTGATGGCGTAGGTGGCATCAGTAAGATCATGAAAGAGGGCCGTGGGTGGACACTCGCAGAAACAGCAGAATACTTCTCTGAATACCTGCCCAAAAATCTAGCGCCTCAACCAGAAAACATCGTCAAGCTAAATAAGCCAGAAAACTTTAAGGTTACAAACACAACCGCTACAAATGGCTTTATCAAACCCGAACAAAAGCCTGTGAAGGCAAACATTGGGCCAAGCACTCCGTTCGAAGAAGAGTACGACTATACAGATGAGGACGGTCAAGTTCTCGTCACTGTCAGGAAATACTTTGAAAGAGATGCAACTGGCGAAATTGTTCGGGATGGAACAGGAAAACCAAAAAAACAGTTCCGCCAGTTTATGAATGGAAGCCAAGGTTTACCCGAACCCAGACCCCTCTATAACATACCCAATATACTTGGATCAGACAAGGTTATTTGGGTTGAAGGTGAAAAATGCGCAGATGCTCTTAATCAGCTAGGATACGCTGCAACATGCACAATTGGTGGCGCAGGAATGTTGTCAGAAAATACAGCATCAAAGTTCGACTTCACACCTCTGCGCAACAAAGAAGTAATCCTATGGCCTGATCACGATGATGCGGGGAAAAAACTTGCAAGGATTGTTGAAGCACAAGCAAAAGCTGTGGGCGCAAAGTCAACGCTCATGCTTCAAATCCCATCAACAAAGCCTGAAAAGTGGGACGCAGCAGATGCTGTCGAAGAAGAATTCAACATAAAGAAGTTCATCAAAGGCCATGAAAACAAAGTAAAAAAGCCGATATCTCTTTTAGATGATAGTCTTCTTATCGACAAATACTTTGTCGGTAGCGCACCAGAGCAAAAGTTTCTCATTGGAGATACAATGCCGCTAGGTGTCCCAGTGGTATTTGCTGCGGCAGGGGATAGCGGCAAAGGCATGATGACACTCGACCTTGCCATGAAAGTAGCGTCTGGAGCATCTATGCAAAACGCTTTTGGTGGTCTTGTGGCAGAGCATGGGGATGCAATTATTCTGACTGCGGAAGATGATAAAGATGAAATGCACCGCAGGATCGTTAGACTTGATCCTTTGAACTATCGTGAACATTATGATCACAAACTTCGTATTTTGCCGTTGCCTAACTTGGGCGGCGTGTTTCCAATCATGCAAAAGTTCGACAATTCATATGTCATGGGCGATGAGTTCTCTCGGATATATGATCAAATGCTTGAATTAGATAACTTACGGCTAGTGGTGATCGACCCAATGGCATCGTTTGTTCACGCTGATGTAAACGCTGATCCAGCGGCAGGTGCTGCATTCATGGGGCTTCTCGCGCAGATGGCAACCGAAACAGGTGCAACTGTCATGGTTAACCACCACATGTCAAAAGTGGATGCCAAAGAGCCAATCTCCACACCAGAGGAGGCTCGTAATAAAATCAGAGGCACATCCGCTATCGTTGACGGCGTTCGCTCTGCCTTCTCAGTGTGGCAAATAGATGAAAGCACAGGTAGGCAAAGGTGTAAGGATTTAAACATACCATACGCACGAAATACCGCATTCGATGGCGCTGTTGTGAAATCAAATGGACCTGCCAATCGTGAAATCAGGCATTTCATTCGTAACCCAAACACTGGTCTACTTGAAGATCGAAGCGTAGATATTCAAGCTATTGCAATGTCTTCTACCGTCAGAGAGCGCTTGGCGCACGTTGTTGATTATATCCGTATGCGTGAAGCGCAAGGATTGGCAGTCACAATAGAAGGTACACATGATGGCGTTTGGAATACAGCCAACGGATTAGAGCCAAATGAGCCTTGCATTATAGCAATTCAACAAGTCAAACCAACAACAGTTAAAAACACAGTGACCAAAGCCATGCAGCAAGGTCTAGTTAATAAGTACAGATTGACCCCCAGCGGACCGCTTAAATACCTCGGAGTTCCAAATGGGCCGCTATCCAACGGGACATATGAACCTGTTACCGGGCGCGATAGCATGTAAGCCGATAATTTGTTCGGGTTATAAGGTTAATTACCGGGCCTCCCCGGTTAACTTTTTTGCTTGCAAGTTACGGGATTATATGGTACAAGTCCCAGTCTATGTAGAAAAGGAGACAAATATGATTCATACATTTGAAGATACAGGGCCAACACTTGAGCAGGCTCAAGAAATTGTCGGGGGATATGTGGAGATGGTTCATTCACCTACTGACCCAGATATTCAAATCCTTGTAAATGAAGAAGGATTGTTAAAAGAACTTCCTTTCAATGAAGAAGCTACAAAAATGTGCGGGACAGGAATCGTCGGCCCCGCAATCGTTTTGAAAGGAAATGCACGGTGGACATAGAAGCCGCAAAAATACAACAAAGAATGGAGCGGCGAATGTCTTGGATGAAACAAGATGCCGCTGCTCGTTCAGATCAAATCATCAAACAACAGATAGAAGAACTTCAAGCACTATTTGAAATGTTCGTAAGAAAAATGGAGTCGGGAGAAAATGGTGAAAAGATGGACAGCAGCAGAGAAGGAAATGCAGGGCTATAAAAGAAAGATAGCAAACGGAAACATGAAGGTGACGTTAAAAACTCCACCTTGGGAGAGAAAAGTGAATCTTATTAATCTGCAAGAAGAAGGCGATTTCCAAAAAAAATTAGAGGCAAATCAATGCCCTAAATGTAACATACCATTAAAGAGATTAAACGAATCACAAAGAAAATGTGATGCCTGCAAGTTAGTTATTGAAGATAGCCCATAAAATTGTTCGGGTTGTATGAACCCATCTGCTGGGGCTGGTAAGGATTCGACATACCGCCATAACCGCCATATCCACCCATGCTTTGCCCCATTCCATAACCACCAAACTGCTGTGGCTGCGGACGCATCTGCTGATATGGACTCATACCATAACCGCCCATCATCGGCTGCTGCATTGGCTGCGGCTGATTATATCCCATGCCGAACTGACGCTGTGGGTTCATCATCTGATTATATCCCATATAACCGCCACGCGGAACTGGCATCTGCATCATCGAAGGTCGCCCAAAGCCTTGATACGGCTGCATTCCCATCGGACGCATACCACCCAAGCCCATACCCATCATCGGATTGCGCTGTCGCTGCTGCAACTGGTTCTGCAATTGATTAATACGGTAATCCTTATAGCCACCTGTTCCCTCAAAAGCCGAACGTAAGTCTTGTAATTGGGTCTGCTGCTCTTGGTTCGGGGCTAGGCTCTGCTGAAACTCCATCAACGCCTGATACTGCTCGTTTCCCTCAAAAGGATTAGCGGGTTGAGCAGGCTGTTGTGGCGCTCTAGTTAATCCACTACGCACATTGTAATCTTCATCAGACTCATCGTTGCGTTGTGCTACACCAAGTTGTGCTACACCAAACATAGAAGGCCCACGCCCTCGGAAAGCCTGATTCTGTCTAATTTGTTCTGGTGAAATTGAATTACCCATCAAAGAGGGATGAGACAGAAACCCCAATCCAAGTTGAGATGGTGGTGAAGTCGGAACTCCAGAACGAGCTTTTTGAAGAGCAAACCTTCTAAATGAATCATTCCCGTAAGCCATAGCAATCTCCAAACTAAACTTATTCGGGTTATATCATCATTCTCGTAACATATCAACTCTGCGCTCACCCATGTAAGCATCAACAACCATCAACAAAAAAATCGGCAAATCATCTGGGTGCAAACCTAAGCCGAACAAAAGTTCGCAAACTAAATTTCGCATGTCAGAAATAGAAACATGTTCGGGTAAGTTTTGAAGGAGATCACTAACGACCTCCTCCACTTTTTCAGAACTTAGGCTCATAAATTACGCCCTCTTCCTCCAACTTTTTAAACTGAGCTAACTCCCAAGCCAAATAAGCAAGGCGCGGATCGCCCTCCCACTCAGCATCATCTACCTTACGCTGAAGCCTGCAAACCTCATCACGAACAACATATACCCTGTCGTCCATTAAGAATCCTCCTGCACAAAAATATCCGGCCTAGCCTTCGGCCTGATCGACATAGATGCAACCTTGCTAACGTCACACGAAACATGAGCATGCTTCGGGTCTTGGTAAACAGCGTAAATAAACTCATCAACGCGCAAAGCCCTCTCACACTGCGCCCTAGTCTCAAACCAAATTGTGGAAACCATAGGCTCACCTTGTAACGTGTAGTAAAAAACCAACGCCGTAAAAAACTCCATTATGCACCTCCCTTAAAAATAGCTGACAACTTCGGGTCATTGAAGTCAATCTCGACACCAACACCTACGTCATCTTCATCATCATTGTCATCATCATCATCATCATCATCTTGCATGGCTAATCCAAGAATGAGCATTCTGCGTTGATCGCCCTTAATGTCATAAACCTTGAAAAGTCCGCAAATAAACGCAGAAAGATCATTGTTTGTCATGTTCTCAGGCATCCGCTCAATAGCATTATTAAACGCCGCCGCCTTCTTTTTGTTTGGTTTATAAAAACCCATCACTTAATCTCCAATCTATTAATCCAGTTTTGCAGAGTCTGGTAATTTTTCAAGCCTAACAACTTTGCAGCACTGCTTACGTTCTTTGATCTTGATAATGCCCTCTCAACATAATCCCTCTTAATGTTATCAACAGCAGTAGAAACATCAAAGTCTTCAGGATTAACGGACACTTGTTCGGGTAATGATGGCGGATTTGACCTCCGCCAATCTTCGTTTACTTCTATGTTATGCCGAACCTCATCAATAAAGCTCAACAAATCAGTCTCAGTAACAATGCCGTTCAAACGATCAACAACATAGTGCATGCACATTGTATCATCAACGCTACTCATCTGCTAACTCCTTTAAATTATATCGCGTGATAATCTGACCAACCGCCTGATGAGAATTGCCAACAACTTGCGCAATGGCTTTGACCTTCATACCCGCCTTCAGGCAGACCAATATCCTCTCAGCCTTCTCAGACAGCTTGGGAACACCATTAACGCCCTTGCTTGGCCTACCACCGCTGTAGCCACCATCCCTGCCCTTCAATCCCGCAATAGAATGTCTGCCGCCATTATTGGCTAACATCTTTTTATTCTCAATCTTCGCCATTTCTTTCATTCGCTCCAATGGCGTTAATTGCTCTTCGCTCCCTTGTTCAAGCATCACTATCTCCCTACCAATCTTTTCCAAAAACTTTGCGAAACACTTCATCAAGAAGCTCTTCCATCTCCCTGTCACTCATTTTTTTCCTCCTCTGGAAACATAATATCCATCAACGCCTCACCCTTATGGGTCAAACACACTTCTCTTTGCCTCCTGTCATGAGGCATCACTTTAACTGTCACAAGATTAGCACCTTTGAACTTACCCCTTGGGTTATCGCCCAAAGAATGAACAAGCCTATTTAATAACGATTTTTCTACACCCATTCTTTGCTGCAAATCACGCAAAGAAGTAGGTTGAAGCTTGCAAATGTAAGCAAAGGTATAAATGTGATTGTGAGAAACCCAGTCTGCATTTACAGCTTCTGAAAACAAATCAATTTGCTTGATTAATTTTTCCGCAGAATCAAGAACTCTAGTTTGCTCTCTTAAATAACCATCTCTTCTGTCCATATTTTTTTCATCGGGATGAAATCTAACATTCGTTTCAGGCCAATGCGCCACAAGAAAACTATCAACTTCCTTTTGTGATTTTATGCCAAAATTTATAATACGCCAAGTCGGGTGATCCACATAAAGATTCCTATGATCCCTGATGTTGAAATCAAATTCTTCTACACAATCACGCCAATAACAAAGTGAGTTGACACCGCCCACCTCGAACTCATTACATATCGCATTAACCGCTCTCGTTGAAAGCGCCTTCCTCCAATCAATCATTTTCTTTCCCCTTTCGGTAAATTTTCTGCAAACTATTCAACAGACGGTCACAACGAATTAACTTACTTAGATTCTCATCAAAGCTACCCTCTTCGGGAACAAAATTCGGGTCATAATCTTTTTTGGTTCTTTTTTTAAGAGCCTTTAAACCAGACAAAATAAGCCCCATTTCTGGATAACTTAACTCTAAAGAGATGCTGTTCGCATCACCAAAAAAATAACCGTAAGAAACATTAAAGTAATCCGCAAAAGCCTGAACCGCACTTGCAGGGGGGCTTTTGACTTCCCCCCTTTCATACTTTGACAACAAAGACTGTGGAACTTCGCAAGCCTTAGACAACTCCAATTGACTAACGCCTCGCTGCTCCCGAATGTAACGTAATTTTCTTCCGTTAAATTTATCCATCGTCCTGCTCCACTTCACCAGAACCCGAACAAGTTTCACAATCATCCATCACGGTATCAATGTAACCAACATCACGACCAAAGCCTTGGGTTCTAGGCAGGTCATACTCGACCTGCCCTTCACCATCACAATCGGGGCATGTGATCATCTTACCAACTCGCCTGATAAGTCACGCTGTTCCATGAATTGCTTTCAATCCAAGCCGCAGCCTTGTCAAAAACTCGCGCATGATCCTCGGCCTCGACCATGTAATCATCCCAGAACTCAGGAGAACCAAAGAAAAAGCCGCCACAATCTTCGTTGTCGGGCAAGCCGTTGTTGCGCAAAGCATCGGCAATGCGGTGACAATCAGAAGAATCTAAATGAATTTCCTGACACTCATCAACACCATCGGCAAACACCTTTACAATATACTGATGCAAAGGCGCGAACTTGCGCCAGTAACCAAGATCAAGGTTGTAAGACTTAACCTCAAACCCATCAATGACAGGACGCTTAACAGTGAACGTGTTGCCGTCTTCGTCGCATTCAAGTCGGGCAATAAACTTATCGCCGCGTAAATACATATCTAAGCCCATGATAAAAATCTCCTCTGTTTGCTAGACATATCCCATAATATCCCAAGTCCTTATCAATGTCAATAAAAAAATTTATGCAAAACAAAAAAACCCCCGATCATGGAGTAATCGGGGGCAAGTCTAGTTTTGAGGCAGATAGGGAACAGTTATCTAGTATGTCCTTCTCCGTAAATTATTTATAGCATGGGAAATCGTGGGACGCAACAAGTAAATCAATCATTATCGAAAATTGTCTCCATATCCCTGCTGTATTGAATGTACTTTTCCCCCTCATTGTATTGATTCATAAGATGTTCGGCTTCTCGCTCAAGCTGATCCTCAATACTTTCCTTGTGCATGCCCTTCTTGATCATAGTATCCCGTGCAAACTGCAAACGCTTCTGCACTCCCGCAGAAACATTATTCGGGATGCGGATAGGCGAATTAGCTCCCCTAGAACCTCGGAATACAATCCTACTAATCGAGCCTGTCTCTCCCCTGCGCTCATGCAGAGGAACTTCAGCCTGAACCTTGATAACAGATAAATCATCAAACGCCTCATGCACAATCGCATCGGGCGGGGACATGTTCTCAATTTGCTTCGCTATCTTCTTCAACTCAGCTTCAAAAAACCCAGCAGCGTTTAAGTCCAGAACAGTAATATCCGCAATAATAATACCTCGCAAATTCTTTGCCATTGTTTTAGCTCCTGTGTTTAGCAACGACTTTCTAAATACATCTTACTAATACACTTGTCAACAACAAAACCCCCGCGAGATATGGCGGAAACTAAGCCGACAAATTGTTCGGCTTATCCGCTGGGAACAAAACTGGCGTTAATGTTACGGGAAATAAAAAAACCCCCGCGAAAATCGCAGGGGTCATTAATTTATTCGGGTTATGTCAAAATCTACCACCATCTGCTCAAAACCCCAACTGTCCAAACAATTATAAAGGCAACCGTAATAGCCGCAATGATCCAGTCCTCCAAATCTCCCCAGTCCATCAAACTTCCTCCTCCATGTGCTTGATCAATTCTTCAGCAAGAAAATGCAAGCCATTAAGATTTTCAATCGCCTCCTTCAGCCAATAAGGGCTTGCAAACTGCTCCTCCTGACAACGAAAAAGATTTTCAATGATTTCGTCGTTATCATCGAAAAGCTTTAGCCGTTCCTTAAATTTCTCAACACTCATGCTGCTTCCTCCGCATCACGCAACGCAGAACGCAAAAAGTAATCATCAAGGCCAAAGTCATCGTAGCCCTCTTTGATCATCTGGTAATAATGCGCACTAGGTCTGCCAATACCGCCTTTGTTGCCGTTCATGTCATAGATCAACCACTCGCCGTTGATATACCGACGATCATATAAAGTCGGGTAGCCCTCAAGCCGATCCAATGCGCGTAAACAATCGTGAGAAATCTCCCACGCAACAACTGGCAACATACAATCACGATCAGCGCGAAAGTCAGCAACCCCGCGAAAAATCAAACGGTGATTCGGTAAGTAAAAACCGCCCATAGGCTTTGCCTTCGGACATCGCTGCCGCATAGCGGCGCGGTTCGTGTTCATTCCATATGCTAGATAATACATAACTTTTCCTTTTCATTAGATAAATAAACTTATCCCATAATGTCCCAGATGTCAAGCAATAAAAAAAGGGGAGATAAAATCCCCCCTCTTTAGTGTGCAACTTTTCTTTTATTCCGTGCGCCAAACTCTAATCTCATCATCACCTACCATTTGGGTTCGGCATTTAATGGAAATTAAACGCGAGATTTGAGGAATTTGGCATCTGTGTTTTTGTTGAATAATAAAACTATCACCAACTTCCATACTCTCCAGAGCCAAACGCAATTGGCCTTTTTTGCGGCCTCTACGATCATTAGTCGGTAGCGGAATACCCTTTTCAATATTAAACATTATGCAGCCTCCTTCTCTGCTAAATGTTCGCGGATATCATCAGCGATTAAATCAAGCGCATCGCTGATTAAATCATTTGTAAATGATGCAAGCAAGTCAGCCTCCATCGGATTAGGCAGCGAATTGAAATGCTCAACAATAACCTTCTGAGCATAACCAGACGAACAATCAGCCTCATGCGCAGTATACCGAACAAATTGGCTAATTACCCAAGGTGTGATCTTGCGCTCAAGCTTAATGCCCACGCCGTGAGCCTCCAAAGCATCGCGCAAATACTGGACATTGCGGCGGTAGTCGTTCTCACCAAAATAAGAACCATCCAACCAACAGCGGAAAAAGCGCCGCGTTGCGTGATTCTCATCAAATAAATCACCCTGAAGATCGCGGAGAATGTTATTTTTCTTGTCTGCTTGTGCCATGTTATGGCCTCCTTTCAATACTAGACGTTCCCATATGTAGCACATCAATTCCCATACGTCAAGCACACAGTATAAATAAATTTACAAAAAACACCCCCATTGATTTTAAAGGATTTTTTACGTCAAAAAAATCCACGTCAAAACTTGACGTAGTTGACGTTGACGTAACTTATTCAATGAAATCAATGGCTTAGGTTGTTTACGTCAACAGCGTCAAAAACCCGTTTTGACGTAAATAAGTCAATAAAATCAATGTGTTATTTTACGTCAACTACGTCACCCCCCTATAAGGGGGGGTATATAAAGACCCCCCACTTGTCGTTATTGTCAAAGCCGCGTTGACGCTTTGGCATTGGGACAAATTGGGAATCGCTGGACTTGCAACGGAGGAGCAGCCGCGCTATTCTAACAACACGATAAATTATTCGGGTTGAGCCAGCAGATGCCAAAAGTCGGGGAACAAAGAGCCAAAGGGGAAAAGCGCCTAACTCCTCCCCAGCAGAAATTTCTGGATAACTATATCCACAAAGACATGACACAAACCGCAGCAGCACGAGCAGCAGGATATAAAAACCCGAACGTTTCCGCTGTGCAGCTTCTCAATCATCCACGCGTCAAGGAACGTATGGAAGAGATGCGGCAGGAACTCGAAAGCAAGTATGGGGTGTCCGTAACCAAATCTGTTCGGGATATGCAACGACTGCGGGATGAGGCTTGGCAGGCAGGAAACTTCGGAGCAGCCATCAAAGCCGAGGAACTGAGACTCAAGGTAACAGGGCTAATGGTTGCCCGTAGCCATGTAACACATGAACACGTTGATAATCTCAGCAGAGAGCAGATCGTCGAACAACTGCAAGAATTCATGGATCGTGCTAAAAATCGCATGATTGACGTAACTCCAGCAGAAAATCCCGTAAAATCCGAACAAATCCCTATAACTGACTGTAGCGAGAATCCAGCGGAGTAGCTGGATAACACCGTGCGGGGTGGCTGGCGGGGTCGTAGCCCCCCAGAATCGGGCCATCAGGTGGGGTTGTGTCAGTAATCGGGGTCGGGAAGCCGAAAACTTGTTCGGGTTCTCCTGTAGCCCTCCCAGCGCCTGTACGGGATTATCGCCATTTTGCACGGAATCGGGTCGGGATTCAACTTGC
>UEXM01000695.1_pt1 | contig 33524 bp, 48 predicted proteins | sample 1796661 | NCBI WGS metagenome assembly UEXM01 (sample SAMEA4772469, study PRJEB27181) | metagenome
GGTGACAAATGGGTAATAGAACAATGGCGTTAAACAAGGCGAAAGAATTAGCATGGGCAATAATGGTAGATAGGGGTATGGACTTTGATTCATGTAGACACAAAATGAGAGGATTCTACAGCAGGTCCCGTTCGATTAACGATGAGGAAATGAAAGACCATGTGTCTCGAATACCTGCCGTGGGGGATCTACTTTATGATGACAATATCATCTCCAGATTTGAAAAATCCTTCGCAGGTTGGATACAGAGTAACGATCTTAATTCCTGCAGTGGACTTGAAAATTTTCAACCAGACATAAGTCAAGGTGCCACACAGGCCTTTGACAGTTTCTATCTGAGACACCGTGGTCGTAAACTGAGGATGTTCGCGGGTGAGTATCTGTATCACATAGTTGTAGCAAAACAATTAGGGATAGAATGGTCATTCCTTGACAGTGCAGACCAATTAGGTGAGGACGACGCCCTGATTCTCAGTATCCCATTCTGTGACACAGGAAATTTAGATAATGAGCTGGATCAAATACTCCGGACCTGTGAGGACAAAGGAGTGCCGGTGCTTTTGGACTGTGCTTACTACACTATCTCTAAAGACATACACCTCGACGTAAACTTCAAATGCATTGACACAGTGACCTTCAGTCTAAGTAAAACTTTTCCAATAGCCCATGCGAGAATAGGAATGAGATATACTAGACCAGAAATACAGGATGGACAGAAACTGCACAGCAATATCAACTACGACAACAGGATCAGTGCTGGCATAGGTCTGCACTTTATCGATAGATTCCGAAGTGATCACGTGTACAAGAAATATCAGTCATTATACAAAGCAGTGACAGACTACCTAGAGTTGGAGCCCAGCCAGACCATTATATTCGCGGAGGGCGATAATGAATGGGAACAGTATGGAAGACGTGACATCCTGCAGGCGTACGGGCTGGATCATGACCAATCCATGTACAGAAACAGAATTTGTGTCACGGAACTGTTGGAAAACGAGATATTAACAAGAAGGATGATAGATGAAACAAATTGATTTTAAATTTAAAAATATTAACACTAGCACTGAAAAGAAGCCAACGTTGGCAGTGGTTATAAACGATGTAAAATTATTAGAGGCAGAAGTTAAAACAAGCATGAGCACCCAGTTCACAGAGAGGTCGGGTAACAATCTGTTGCAAGTATATTTCGTGAACAAACAGGACAGTGACACGATCACAGATGACCAGCAAAACATTATGAAGGACATGAACTTTGAATTGGAAAGTGTCGTAATAGATGGTGTGGACATCAAGGAATTGGTATGGGGAGGAACATACGTTACTGCTAAAGAGAAAATAGACTCATGTCTGTTCTTTGGCCCAAAGGGACACTTCGAGCTCCAATTCGAAATGCCGGTACTTAGGTGGACGTTAGAGCAGAACCATCTCAAAAACGGCAATGATCCAAACTGGCAGGAGGACTATAACAATTACACAGAAGCATGGAAAAGACTGAACCAAAACTAGACAAGATAAGAAGCATAGCATGGACGCTGAGCATGGCCAGTGGCAAGAGGTGTCTGGATGTTCCTGGCGAGTATGTGTGGGCCTATCCAGGAAGTGTCGACAAGGTCAACATGGATTTTGATAATGTTAGGCAACGTTACAAGAGTATATTCAGCAGTGGGAACAGTATCAAGGATCCAGAATTAATTCAGTTCATACAAAAAATAAATTTAAACAAACACTTGCTGGATCCATGGATTGTTGAGAAATATGAACAGGGATGGATGGAGTGGATCAAAAGATCGAACGGGAAGAACTATGCCCTCAAGAACCTAGAACTGTTCAGCCACGCTTGTTACAGCCAAGGCACCCAGGAATCGTTCCTAAATTTCTACATGATGAACCGTAACAAGCGTTTCAGAGTTTTCAAGGGTGAATATTGGTGGCATATGGATATTTGGTCGAAATTGGATTACAGATGGTCATACATAGAAGATGATGACATACGAGATGGCGATATCTGCATAGTTAGTTGTCCCTTTGCACTGTACGGAAGGAAACATAAGATGCTGGATGAACTGATAGAAAAATGTGAGAGGTTGGGAGTTGAAATTTTATTAGACTTCATCTACTTGCCTAACAGCATGAACAAGACAGTGGATATGGACCTCTCTGCATCTTGTATCAAGCAGATAACTTTCAGCCTAAGCAAGACATTCCCAGTGCAGTGTGCCAAGATCGCTCTGAGACTGACCAAACACAAACTGAGTGATCCCATGCAGATGAGCAACGATGAGAACATCAGTAACAGGTTGGCGGCAGGATTGGGTTTTGAAATAATGAACAACTTTCCCCTGGACCACATGACAAACAAATACAGAGATCAACAGTCAAAATGGTGTGATATCATGGGACTTGAAAAGACTAATGTGGTACATTTCGCATACGGGCCACACTACCATAAAAAGACCAACACAGAAACCAACTTCTGTTCACCCTACAACGTGCAGGATGGCAGGTATAACCTCGGAATGCTGTATGAGAATCATAAACTGCTTGAAAGGGTAGGCCTCGATGAATAAGAAGTTTGGAAAAGTAAACATAAAGAGAGTATCACCAAGTTTAGACACAGTACCAGATGACTGTGGATACATGCAAAGGTTCCAGTACAACGTTGACATGAACAGCAATGGTGTGATGAGCGAGTGCATAGATTGGTGCCAAAGGAACTGCGAAGGCAAGTGGGGTTGGTGGTTCGAGCCCGCGGGAGAGATTGAAAATCCCAATAACCACTGGGAGGACCAGAACGCCTACATGAGTTTTGAAATCAAACGAGATGCGACTAGGTTCTGGATGTCGGTGGGAATACAAAACAGTGGTGGGAAATAAGCATAATTAATAGTATGAAACCATTTGAAATAACTGACAGTGCAAAAGCACAGATAGAGAGATTACTCGAGAAGAACACGGGCAAGTACGCCGTGAGCCTGGCGGTGCTGGGTGGAGGATGTGCAGGATTCAAATATGAGTGGGGATTCGCCGACACCAAAGAAAGTGTCGCTGAAGGCGATCACATTGAGGACTGGGGCACAGGCAGGTTCGTTGTGGACGAGACTTCACTGCTGTATGTCATGGGCACCAAGATCGACTGGGTGGAGGAGACCTTTGGGTCACAGTTTGAGATATCCAATCCCAACAGCTCAAGCTCGTGTGGTTGCGGAGAATCGTTTGGCATATAATGGATACCGCTTTCATAATAGGCAACGGTGAATCAAGAAATATTTTTCCAATAGATAAACTAAAAGGACACGGCGTGATATATGGTTGTAACGCCATATACCGAGACCATCCAATGCTGTGTGATCACATAGTGGCGGTGAATCCTCCCATGTACGAAGAACTGGCCCAGTGGCACAACAACGGCAAGGAGTCTCCACACATCCACGGTCCACAAGACATCAGCAAATGGAACTACATCTGTGAAGGCGACCATGAACATGATGTGCCAGATGGCCTAAAGATCTACAGGGTATGGCGTGGTGGTGACGTCAAGAAAGGTGGCAAGATTAAAACAAATGATTTCAGTAAGGCACGAGGTTCTGGTTGCAGTGCGATTTTGATGGCCGCGGAGTCTGGAATAAAGAACGTGGTGATAATGGCATTTGATATCATGGGTGCCCAGCAGTGGGAGATGGACACACCCAGCAGGACACAGAACAACATATACAAGAATTCAATCAACTATCCAGACAGGGCCAGCATGAAGGCCTATCTCAAATACGAATGGATGTACCAACTGAGGCAAACATTCCGAAAGTTTCCTGGAACAAATTTCTATTTTATTAATCGCAAGGAATACCTCGAAGGCAATCCATTCCTGCGTTGGTACTTCGATCAGCCAAACATCAAGTGTGGCATATATGCTGACCTGCAGAGATGGATAACAGGATCACGTGATGACATCAAATGGAAACAGTTATAGGGCCTTGGTACTGCTGGCGTCCAACTGGTAAACTTTACGCATCTTGACGCCCACGCTCTGTGCGAACTTCTTGGAATCACATTTGCTACACACGTGCTTGTATTCGTTTGAAGCACGATCTGGATCAACCTTTGACTTTGGTCTCATGAATGTCTCTGAACAGGCATCGCACTTGAACACATAGATCAGGTTCTTCCTGTGGTAGTTGTGCATGGTGCCTAGTTTGCTCTCCCTCTTGTACAACTTCATCGTCTTTAGGGTTTCTATGAACATATTACTATTTAATAAATACGAATAACACATTATGGCGAGAATTAACATAGACATAGGAACACTGGGCAATCCGGCCACGGGCGATACTTTACGTACCGCTATGACCAAGATCAATACGAATTTCGAAGAGGTATTCCAACTAGTAGGTGATGGTGACACAGGTCTATTGACGACAAGTGTAACAAACGGTGATTTAAAGATACAGGCCAACGGTACGGGTATCATTGAAATAGATCAATTACAAATCAACAACACTGCGATCACACCAATAGTAACCAATAGTGACTTGACGTTAACAGCAAATGGCACAGGCAACATTGTTTTAGGTGCCGTGACCGTATCAGATAATAAAATAACATCTAATGAATCCAATGCAAACTTACAAATTGACGCCTCAGGTACTGGAGCAGTTGAAATCTTAACAGCAAAAGTCATTATGGCCAATCTACCTACAAGTGATCCAAGTGTTGCTGGACAGTTGTTCCGAAGCGGTAACGATCTTAGAGTAAGCACAGGCTAATAGCCGCTAGACGCATACACACAAAATACGCTAAATATTAGTCGATATGGCACAAGAACTAATAAACATAGGCGCACAGGCCAATGATGGGACCGGTGATACTATCAGGAACGCTGGTCGTAAGATAAACGTTAACTTCACAGAATTTTTCGCGTTGCCTGTCGTAGCGTCTGATATAAGATTCGAGCAAAACAACATCGTGTCAAAGTCTTCAAACGCCGACATAGTGCTTAAAACTGCAGGAACAGGAAATATATCGTTCCCGGCCCTCACAGTTGAAGACAACAACATCAAACTGACGAGGTCAAATGATGACTTGAAAATCACGGCCAACGGATCAGGCAAGGTTGTCATAGGCGGGATAGGTTTCGCAGGCACGTCTATAGTGGCCACAGACTCCACAATAATAAACATAAATGAAAACTTGATAGTTGACGGAGATTTTGGAAACAACTCTAACACAATAAACACAGGCACCATGAGTGCAGGATCAGGCTCACAGGTGGGTAACCTAACACTGGCCAATGGATCCATAACGGACTCATCGGGAGCCATCAGTTTCGGCAACGAGAACCTTACCACCACAGGAACACTGGTCGGGGCCACAGGATCTACAATCGGGAACCTAACGCTGGCCAATGGATCCATAACGGACTCATCCGGGGACATCAGTTTTGGCAACGAGAACATCACGACCACGGGAAATTTTAATGCAGGAGTAACAACACTCGGAAGCCTCACAGTATCCGGTGCGTCTTCATTCGTGGGAACAACCACAGTGGACAACCTCACATTCAACGACAACATCATAAGCACCAGTTCCAATGCAGACCTTAACCTTACCCCAGGAGGCACGGGTGTGGTCAATGTGTCTAACTTGACGATAGATTCAAGTATAAATTTAAAAGACAACGTGATCAAGGTCACACGTTCCGACGATGATCTTGTTCTTTCAGCAAATGGCACAGGTTCCGTACAAATGTCAAAAATCGATATGAACGAAGGAACAGTGGACAATGTTGTCATTGGTGGCACAACACCGGCGGCAGGAACTTTCACTACATTGGCATTCTCGGGCACATCAATCGTGGCGGACGGTGTAACCATAACTGATAACACCATCACTGCGAATAGATCGAATGATAACCTGGAACTCGAGGCCAATGGATCAGGATATGTGAACATCAACGGGGTTTTGAACTTTCCAAACTCAGACGGTACCGTGGGACAACTTATCCAGACCAACGGAAGTGGACAGTTGTCGTGGCAGACTTCTCCGATCTTGTTCAGTGTGTCTACCATTGCGGACAATTCCAATACAATTTCATTCTCAACAAGTACTGAAATCGATCATGTGACATCGACGGGTTCACACAACAGGATAGAATCTGGCACAGTGGTGCAAGACAGTTTTGCAACTTCAAAGTATGACAGTGCATGGTATTTGGCAGTCAACCGAGATGATATCAGTGATGAATTCGAGGTAACAAAACACTCCGTGGTGCACAACAATTCAGATGCTTTCTTAACGACTTCTATCCAAGCCAAGACAGGAACCAACAATCATGTGATTACTTCGGCAGACATAAACAGCGGTCTTATAAGAGTGCTAGGCACAGGTAGTTCCCCTGAGAACTCCATGTCCTACTACAGGATCGGATTGGGAGATGATGACTCCACAGGATATTCCGGTGAAGACGAGGCGGCCGTCGTGATCAACGCGGACGTGGACAGTGCCAGCGAAGTAATTGACTCATGGGCACATGCATCATTTAGAGGCGCCAAGTATTACATATCTGTGAACAACGCATCCAAGACCGAATTGAGTAATATTGAGTGTTCAGTGGTCCACAACGGAACAACTGCTTTCATATCAACCTACAACATAGTGAACACAGGCAACAACGACCTTGTAACCTTGACTGCGGCCATAAACGGTAGTAACGTTGAGGTCAAGGCGGCCGGTCTTGAACCTAACCTAAGGATACACGCATACAGGATCATACTGGCCGACAACGAGGCAGACAGGAGTTCAACAAACATAAACGTGATAGGAGATGTCACAGTTTCAAGTTCGACAACGACTCTGGACACTTTCAGCACTGGCACATACCAAGCGGCACATTACGTGATAGTTTCTCACAATGCTTCAGAAGGGCATTCAGCGATCTGTGAGGCGGCAGTGGTCAGTGATGGCACAAACGCATTCGTGACACAGTACGCACTTACGTCAACGAAAGGCACAGATCAGATCATATTGTCAGTCGGCCATGCAGGTAGCACCACAACACTGTCGGCAACTTCAACATCGGGCGGTTCTACAAAAGTTAACGCATACAGGGTAAACTTATCAAGGGGTGCGGGCACGTCCTCCGCCTCGGCAACACTCGATTCGGTGAGTGCATCCAATATTAGATCTGCGAAATACAATGTTCAGGTGGTGGATGCCACAGGCGGGAACTATGAATTATTTGAAGCCAACGTAACCCATGATGGATCTAATGCGTATGTCAGCACATTCGGAAACGTGGGCAGTACAACCGGTTTGATCACTGTCACAGCAGATATCGATAGCGGCAATTTAAGACTGTTAGGCACTATAAATAACACTAACGATCACGTGGTCAAAGTAATTAGAAGGGAAATGAACGTATAGGCATGACACAACAGACACTTAACATAGGGTCAAATGCAAACGACGGAACGGGCGATAATCTAAGAACCGCCATGACCAAGGTGAATGAGAATTTCACTGAAGTTTATTCTGCTCCAGGCTTTAGTTTAGATGCAATAACAATCTCCGGCAATGAAATAAGTGCCGTTAGATCCAACGATGACCTTGTTTTCAACCCAGCGGGCACTGGTGTAGTCCAATTCCCTGCCATAAAGATCGACGACAACAATATTGTAGGAACAAGATCAAATGAGGACATCAACCTTCTACCTAGCGGGACAGGTTCGGTGGTGTTTGGTGCAATCAAGATAACAGGCACGAGCCTATCATCCGATGACTCAACAGCGATAAACATCAACGAGAATTTAATCGTAGATGGAACTGCTAGTGTCACAGGTACAGCAACCGTCGGCACCCTAAATGCTAGTACGGGATCCACTATAGGTAACCTAACACTGGCCAATGGATCCATAACGGACTCATCGGGAGCCATCAGTTTCGGCAACGAGAACATCACCACAACCGGAACAGTTAGTGCAGGAACAGGATCTACAATCGGGAACCTAACACTGGCCAATGGATCCATAACGGACTCATCGGGGGCCATCAGTTTCGGCAACGAGAACATCACCACAACCGGAACACTGGACGTGGGTGGACTAACGACTCTTTCAACTCTGGCTGTCACCAGCACTACAGGGTTAGTGGGAACGACTACCATAGACAACTTGACCTTCAATGACAACACAATTGGATCAAGTTCAAATGCGGACATCAACCTGACCCCGGGAGGAACAGGAAGTGTTGTAATCTCTAATTTGACTGTTGACTCCAACATCAACCTCACAGACAACGAAATTACAACAACACAGTCCAACTCGGATCTTGTAATTGCCCCAGCAGGTACAGGACAGGTTGTCATCGCCAAAGCGGACATCAATGGCGGTGCCATAGATAATACAACCATCGGAGGAGCAACTCCTGCCGCTGGAACTTTTACATCGTTGGCCACCACTGCATCTTTGGCCATTGATGGAGTTACGATTTCAGACAACACAGTTTCAACAAATTCATCAAATGCCAATCTAGAGTTGACCGGTAACGGATCAGGTGGTGTGACAATAAGTGGGTTCACCATGCCAACTTCTGACGACAGTGCGGGCAAATTTTTAACCACGAACGGACTTGGAGTGCTTTCATTTGCAACGGCGGGTGTGTCATTAAGCCATTCAGATTTGGCAGACGCCTCAACAACAGTTGCAAGTTCGGCCACTAGTGTGATAAACACATTTGACAAGACTGTGCATAGAAGTGCAAAATACTTTATATCTGCCTCAGATGCCACAAACAGTAGATTTGAATTTGTAGAAGCAAACGTGATACACGACGGTACAACAGCATACATTTCAACCTTTGGGTCGGTAAGTGATCACACAGTAGGATTAGCGACCTACTCAGTTGGGATTAGTGGTAACAACGTACAACTAAAAGTTACAAATATCACTGACAATAGCACAGTGTTCAAAATCCAGCGTATAGCAATAGACGTATAATAATTACATTAGGTTTATAAAAAATTATATAAATACTCTTAACAAAAGGAATTTTAAAACATGGCAAGACAAGCAATCAACATTGGATCAAGTGCAAACGACGGCACGGGTGATCCGCTAAGAACAGCATTTGACAAGATAAACGACAACTTCGTGGAACTTTACGGTGGTGACAACGACATCAACACACTTGATGCAAATCTAAATGTTAACAACTTCGCTATAACAACGGGTGTCACAAATGGCGACATCACAGTAACTCCAAACGGAACAGGAAGCATCAAACTGGGTTCAATGAAATTCAATGGCACAACTTTGAGTTCAGATGACTCAACAATTATCAACATCAACGAAGGATTGGTTGTTGATGGCACAGCAAATATTTCAGGTGCGGCAACACTGGCAACAAGTTTAAAACTGGCGACAGGCGCAACAGTGACTGGCATCCTAGATGAGGACAACTTAGGCACAAACAGTGACACACAATTAGCGACACAACAATCAATCAAGGCATATGTTGACGCACAGGTCACAGCACAGGACTTGGACTTTGCATGTGATGACTCGACAACACTTTCAATTGATTTAGATTCTGAAAGTTTGCAGTTCTCTGGTGGTACTGGTATCACAACAGCAGGTACAGGTAACACTGTTACTGTTGCAATAGATTCAACAGTGGCAACACTGACTGGTTCACAGACTTTGACTAACAAAGTTCTAACCAACCCAACGATAAACGCGGCGACCATGACAGGTGCTGTTGCCATCAATGGGATAACACTAAACGACAACACTATAATAGCCAACGCCTCAGATGAAGATTTAGAATTAGATGGCAGTGGCTCAGGAGCAGTCAAGATACTAGCAAACGCCACAGTGGTAGGAACATTGACCACTGCTGATGTTAGCACAACGGGTAACACGACTGTGTCAGGATCATTGACAACAGGAAGTTTTGCAGTCGGTGACTTGAATATTATCGCAGACGGTACTATTACTTCTGACACAAACGGAGACATAGCAATTGATCCGGCAGGAACAGGTGCGATTGTGTTGACAGGACCAATTACCCACACAGGAACACAGACGACAACAGGACAACTAAATGTAGACAACTTGAGATTGGACGGAAACACTATTTCTGCTCCATCATCAGGTGGTATTACATTAACACCGGCGGCAGGACAGAACGTTACAGTCGGTGGTACAAACACCAACTTAACAGCCGCAGAGGCAAACTTCACATTGTGTGAAGCAACAACTTTGAGAACAAACGCATTACAGAACGATACATCAGATGGTGACCTTGCAATTTCAACACAGGGTACTGGTGCGGTAACAGTTGCTTCGCAACTTACATTGACAGGATCATTCCTGCCAGCGATACACACATTCGTGGCAACGGACGCAGTTACGATCACAGAACACGCAGGTAGAACATTATTACTTGGCGAAGTTGGTGGTAACGCATTGGTGACACTAACACTGCCAGATGCAACAGGTAGCGGTGCAACATACAAATTTATAGTTACTGTTGCAAACACATCAAACTATGTTATCAAGGTACCGGATGCAAACAACACAATAGATGGTATAATGATGTACCTAGACGAAGATGGTACAGCGGTTTCGGCTTTCCCAACAGTGGCGGCCTCGGACACAATCACACTAAACGGTGGTACAACGGGCGGTCTAATTGGTGATTATCTCGAGATAGTTGACATAGCGGCTGACCAATATCACGTAAGGGGTGTGATGAGGGTGGCGGCAGGTGCCAACCCAGCGACACCATTTAGTGCTACAGTTTAATAGTTAACTTTTAAATAAAACTAGTCTTTCAACGACACAAGAATGAAGAGACATTATAGTAGACAAAAACAGTATAGGTCTCCACAATCTGAGATAAAACGCTTGGAGGAGGCCATACGGCGTGAGCAAGACAAGATCGCACGTGAAGGACTACGACAGAACCTAGAACACTGGATCCGTACACAGAATAATCATCAGTAATTGCCAATAAATACCGTGTAAGGAGTAAGATTAATGGCAACACCAGTGTGGACAACCACGGCAGGTAAAATAGCAACTATCGAAGAACAAGCATCATTTTCGCTACAACTAGATGCTACCAATGCCACGACTTACTCCGTGATAGCAGGAAGCCTACCCGCAGGAATGCAGGTCACATCTACAGGCTTACTCACAGGTATTCCGGCTGAGGTTGCCAAAAGAACTCTTTACACCTTCGTCGTGCGAGCCACGGCCGGAGATGCCACTATCACAGACAGAACATTCTCACTAGATGTTAACGGTGCAGATGCCCCAGTGTTTACTACGGCGACAGGACAATTACAACTAGACGATAGCACTAGCGTTGGACTTTATTGGGTCATAGACGGATCCAGTGTTTCATTGCAAATGCAGGCCACAGATTCAGATACTAGGGCAGGACAGACTCTGGTTTATGAAATTTCAAAAGGATCATTACCCCCAGGAATAACAATGAGCAAAACAGGTTTGATCTCTGGTATTGTAGAACTAACGGACGATCAAAAGTCCGGAGTGCGTGGAGGGTATGACGGGACAGGCACAGAAGATAATTTCAACGGCATCTATGACAGGACTGTTACTTCAAAGAGTATCAGCAAAAATTTTGACTTTATAGTTAGGGTATCAGACGGGACAAGTTTCGTTGAACAAAACAATTCTATATTAGTATATTCAGCAGACTTCTGGAGAGTTTCCAACACTGCTATAACCATAGACGCAACAGAGATAGACGGATCACCACTGACCATGGACCTCAGTGCAAACAGGAGACCGGTGTTCAGGACAGGATCAGATCTTGGTACGTTCAGACACGATAATGCTTTGGTTATTAAAATCGATGTGGAAGACTTTGATCCATTACAAAGCGACCTAGAATATTCCATACAGGAAGGATCATTGCCTCCAGGAGTGTCTATTGACATCATTTCCGGCGAACTCTATGGACAACTTGCAAGGCAAACAGCCGTGGAAGTCGACTATACTTTTACCGTTAGAGCGAATAGAGTTGTCACAACAGGTTTGAACGTTTTCACAGATCAACAGTTTACCATGAAAGTGATAGGTGAGTTGGACATAGGAATAGCATTCACCACACCAACAGTTATCGGTACATTGACCGCAGGCGTACCAAGTTTATTATCCATAGACGCAGTGGCAGAAGAAACCGACAGGGTACTAGGTTACACAAAAACATCTGGGTCACTTCCGCCAGGAATCACACTTTCGAGTCAAGGCAATTTAGTGGGCACGATAGATCCGAGTGACTTCACTGACTCCACTAGGGCGTACACATTCACAGTAACAGTTAGTGACCAATACCAAGCGGTGGCCACCTCTAAAGAATTCACAGTCAACATTGACATACCATACACGCAGACCGAGTATGGTAATATGTCAGGACACGCTACGTCTTTCATTGACCAGAACATATTCTATAGCATAGCACAGGATCCAAACATAAATTCAGTCAATAACATTTTTAGACCCGAGGATGAAAATTTTGGTATGAGGCTTAAACCTGATATGTTGATGATGTCGGGATTGGAATCGCAGACACTTACAGCATTCCAAAAACAAATGGAGCAGAACCATGCTCCTAAAACCCTTTACTTCGGTGACCTAAAAACGGCCGTGGCCAAGGAAGGAACCACGATCAAGTATGAAGTGGTGTACATAGAGATCAAAGATGACATGGTAAACAAAGACGGCGTTGCTGTTCCCAGCTCAATAAGACTGAGAGATGCTGTAACCAAACCCATGTTAGGTCCAAGAGCATCCAGCATGAATGCCACTACAGACTACATGGACTATGAAGTGACAACGGATGGAGGACTGTCGTTCAGCACATCAGGATCTAAAGTGAGGTATGCAAACCAACTGAGTGCGGACCTGGGATTCATAGAAACACTATACCCAAATGCCGTGGCCAATATGAGGTCGAGAATGAAGAGCCTCGGACACAAGGAATGGGACTACCTACCAACATGGATGAAAACAACACAAAGTGGCGATCTCGCACCATTGGGATATGTCATGGCCGTTCCTGTATGTTATTGCAAACCAGGAACATCGGCATTGGTCAAGAAAAGGATTGAGGACAAAGCATTAAATTTTAAAAACATAGCGTTCACTATAGACAGGTATGTGGTCAGCAATAGCAAAGCGGCTACAGAAACATTCACTGCTGACGGCACTACAACAAGTTTTGTGGTCGACGAACTCATACACGAAGAGGATATATTAGTTAAAGAAGGAACAAATATCGTATTTGTAGGTCAAGGTGTAACAGCAGATAACAATATAAAACCAACCTACCTTACAGCAGATGGCACACTTAGATCTGCAGATCATGAACTAGGTATTACTCTTTCACATAACACAACAACACTGAAAACAACCATAACATTTACCAAGGAAACACCTTCGGCAGGCACAATTATCAAGGTGGAGAGAAGCAACGATAAATATCTTAAATTTAGAGACAAAGGAATACAATAATGGCTAGTAAGATAGTACCAGGCAACATAGACGGAACATATCCTAAAGCAGGACAGGATAACAGTTCTCAGGGATTCAGAGACAACTTTAGTGCGATAAACACAAACTTCACAGAAGCAAAATCTGAGATCGAAGACCTGCAGACTAACAAAGCAAGTAAAGATGCCGCAAGTAACTTCGCTGATAACGAAGTTTCGAGAGCCAAATTTAAAGACACTTCTGAAACTGTGTATGCACATGGAACAGTTTCAAGTGGATCAGTCATACTTAATCATGAGAACGGACATTACCAGACGGTAACCATCACAGCAGATACCACTTTTGCATTTATAAACTTTCCACCAACAGGAGCATTGGGTAGAATTATTTTAGATATCACGGTCGCCCCAACGTCAACAGGTATCCTGACTTTCCCAAGTGCGGTGATCAAAGCAGACAATGTATTTGGATCTGATGGAACGTCAGATCAGATAACCACGGGAATTGGCAGAACTCTGTTGGAATTCATGTCACCAGACGGCGGCACGACCGTACTGATGAACCAACTGGGCAAACAGTACGCATAACAACTAAAGGAGTATAATGTACTTCCATCCACTACAAGAAGAGATAGGCAACATGTCCGAAGAGGACATCTCAAAAAGGATCAAGGAGTTGAACAGGAAAGTAGCCATTGCGAGACGTGGCAGGAATCCAGAATTATTATACAATCTCCAACAGGCATTACGGACATATCAAGACGCCATCAGACAGAGACGTATCGAGGAATGGCACAAGAACAACAAGAAGTTGAGGAACGAACCAGACCTAGGTGACCTGGTCAACATCGACTAGTAAATAGTTTCGATGTCAAACACATTCACTTGGAAGATAAAATTCAAATCGATAATCATAGTTGACGGTGAACTGTTCGCCAACGAGTACAAACTGAACGTATCACTGACCCCACACACTGCGAGCCTAAAGGAGCAAACACAATATTTCGAGAGATTGAAAAATCTCTTCGAACAGGTTTTCGCAAACACCATAACAACGTGGAGGGATGAACCTCTCTACCACACGTTGAAGAAAAGCACCACGAACAGATTCATTGAATTACCAAAGCCGCCCTATGACCAGATCATGGCCGCGGTGTGTTTCTGCAAAGCCAACAGCATATTGGACAGCAAGATAATCATTAACCACATTGAACTTTCATCATGGCAGGGCGATGGTATTACCTACACGGTTGACAAAGACAGCAAAGAGCTTATACTGTTAGATAGACCCGATTGGTTCTCAGCGAAGTTCAGCAAATTTGATCCATGGTGGTTGAGGGCGGACACGGCAACATATGACCAAGAACTCGACAAAGGCATCTATACAGGACACTTCAGTTGGAACAATCAAGAGATTCCTGTTGACAAGAAGCACGAGTATCATGCTAAAATATTTGAGTTCCAACCAAAGGTACTAGATGGCGGCAAAGACAAAGATAAATGACCACGGTGATGTGATATTCTCTGAAGAGGATGTCATCGAGTTACTTTACACGAATCCGGATTTCGACATATCTAAACTTTACCTCGACAGCATAGGCAAGTATTCAGCAAGTTTGAAAGAGCTGGGCGTAGACCTGCCTGTGATCAACACAGCACCCAAGAGACCCAAGCCGGAGATATTTGACAAGGCAAACTGTGATAACTGGCACATGCCTGACAAGTATTACCAAATAAATGTGCTACAATGGTTACTGGACAAATGTCAGAATGACGAAGAGAAACTGAGAGTGCAAATGGAGTATGATCTGTTTGAAAAAAAACAGTTCATACGTGTGCTACAATTCCTGATATACTTCGTAGACACACTGAGGGCTAACAACATGGTGTGGGGTGTAGGCAGGGGATCCAGCGTGGCCAGTTTCTGCTTGTTCTTGATAGGAGTACACAAGATCAATCCCATGCTGTACAATTTAGATATCACCGAATTTTTGAGATGATAAGTAATAGTAATAGGAGCATATAACATGGTAGCAAGAGCACCCAGAAAAAGAATGTATAGAACCATGCAAGGACGCATGGTAGACATAGAAAAACTACGAGCGGCCAACGAATCAGTACAGGCAGTTGGTAACATGAATGTCAATGCGAGGGGAGATGTGTTAGGAGCAGGTGGACAAGTTGTCACACCAAAGGAACAGATAATCAAGAAGTACTATGAACAGCCAAAAGGCATGGTTAGTGATGCCCCAACCAAAGGCAAACCTATGCCGGCGCCAGTGAAGACAGTACAGAAGATGACACCCGTAGCGGCCAAACCAGCACCAAAGAAAACGGTAGCAGTGAAACCAAAAATAGAGAGTACGGCCAAAAAAGGCATAGACGCGGCACTTGACGGATTAGAATAAATCTGTTAAACTATTCCTATAATGGGACAACTAGAAGACTTACAAGCAAAAGGATTTGGATCACACGGTGGCAAGGAATACACTGTTGATTACGACATAACGCCACTCAAGAAGAGAGTGCTAGTTTCAGACATGCACTTCGGTGAGACAAAGACCAAGGGCGGAATCATACTCACAGACGACGACGGATCAGAATCAGGAATACATCCTAGATGGGGTAAAGTTTATGCCATCGGTGACCAACAGGAAGACGTCAAAGTCGGAGAGTGGGTCATGGTGTCACATGGACGTTGGAGCAGAGGATTCAAGATCAAGAAAAAAGGTGTTGAACTGGAAGTGAGAATGATTGACGAGAATGACATCCTGTTGGTGTCAGAAGACGAACCGGTTCAGAACAGAACGCAGGCGGGTTATGTCAACACGGGTGGTATGCAACAGATGACCAAACTACCTGGCAATGACTAAACTACACACCTGTTTCGTCTGCAACAAACAATTCTTAAACGCAATATACTGGTATGACAGTCTACACGACACAAAGTACGACAAAAGAATAATAAGACCATTCTGTGGTCCACCTTGTGCAAACAAGTACAGAGAGATGTCAGACGAGAATGATTATCCACAGAGAAAACCATTGCCCAAAGGTCCAGAGTGGCAGATAATACAGGACATCAACAACATTGATTATGAAACCAATTAAGATCAAAAAAGTAAAAGTAGAAATAAGCAAACTAGTCACGATGGCTGAGATGGGATTGGGAGTCGAACGACCACTAAACAAAGAGAAGAGGACATGGATCAACATGTTGAAGAAGGACGGTGCTTGGGATCCTATACTGGTCACTCCTATTAAGGATAGCGGGTACTATCTACTAACAGATGGATGGCACAGGGTACAGGCCGCGACAGCACTCAAAAGGAAAACAATCAACGCATTGCAATTACCAGCCAACGCAGGATTGAGCATGGCAAAGGCCAACAAGATCTTGCGTGACATAGACAGAGAGTTTGGCTTTAAATTAGAATGTAGCAACATCATAGGACACTGGGCCATGATGCAGACACTGTTAGAAGACTAGTTGACAAATATCCAATAACTGTTACAATATACTCATGACACAACGTTTCGGTTTCTGTTGCAAATGGCTTAATGACACCAGCGAGTTTGGTGGCATGAAAGTGAACGCTAAGGACAGGGAACTCAACGGCAGAAGTACAACCATGCGTTGGCTTCGTGAACACAAGGACGAAGCAGAGCAAAGACAGTGGGACATCATGACCCACAACACACTCGCCGCACGTAGGTTGATACAACGTGTTGGTACACTGCCACCCGAACGCAGGATGGTGAGGCTGGGTAGCGAGATGCTACAGGGCTACACAGAGAAGGACTGGAAGTCATGGTGGCAACAACCTGACATACAGAGTCATTTAGAGAATCTATTCGCACCCGTTGGTGAGATGGCGAGGAAACTAGATGTCAAGATCAGTTTCCATCCAGGACAATTCTGTGTGCTGTCGAGTGCAACACCAGACATAGTGGAACGTAGCATAGAAGAATTTGAATACCATGCGGACATGGCAAGATGGATGGGATTTGGCAAGAGCTTCCAAGATGGTTGCAAGATAAACGTACACATCTCAGGCAAGCAAGGACCAGATGGTATTATAAAGGCACTGCCTAGGTTATCGCCTGAAGCAAGGAACCTTATCACCATAGAGAATGACGAGATGAGTCATGGACTAGATCAGTCGTTGATGTTGGAAAAACATCTAGCATTGGTACTAGACATACACCACCATTGGATCAGAGATGAGGAATACATTGAAGCAACAGATGACAGGGTAAAACGTGTGATAGATTCGTGGCGTGGTGTGAGACCCAGTATGCACTATTCATATTCAAGGGACGAACACCTTGCAGTGGCAGGACTAGGTGATAAAACACACACGGAGATGCATGACATCAAGATGTTGCTGGAGCGTGGTTGCAAGAAACAGAAACTGCGGGCACACTCGGACCTATTACCAAACACAAAAGTAAATGACTGGGCATTGAGTTTCTCAGAAAACTTTGACATACAGGTAGAGGCCAAAGGAAAAAACATGGCCACAGAACAATTATATAGACAATACCTAGAAAATTCTGTATAATCAAAAGCACTAACAGGAGATAAAATGAAAATACTATGCGTATTATACGACGACCCCAAAGGCGGAATGCCTGAGAGTTATCCACTTACGGATCTACCCAAGTTAGAAAAGTATCCAGACGGTATGACACTACCATCACCAAAAGGCAGAGATTTTAATGCGGGTGAACTGTTAGGTTGTGTATCTGGCGAACTTGGACTAAGAAAGTTTCTAGAAGATGCAGGACATGAACTTGTTGTGACTTCTAGCAAAGATGGTGACGACTGCGAAGCAGACAAAGAGCTGGTAGATGCAGACGTTGTTATTTCTCAACCGTTTTTTCCTTACTATCTGACAAGAGAAAAAATGGAGAAAGCAAAGAACCTTAAGATGGCAATCACGGCAGGTATCGGATCTGATCACGTGGACTTACAAGCGGCTATGGATCACAAGATTGATGTTGTAGAAGTGACTTACTGTAATTCAAGATCAGTTGCTGAACACATCGTGATGATGATAGTTTCTATGGTCAGAGATTATCACACCCAACACGCAATCGTTAACGCAGGTGGTTGGAATATTGCTGACGCAGTACAAAGATCATATGACGTTGAAGGTATGCACATAGGTACAGTTGCGGCTGGACGTATTGGCTTGGACGCACTGAGAAAAATGAAACCATTTGATGTACATCTACATTACTTTGACAGACACAGACTACCTGAAGCAATAGAGCAAGAGTTGAATCTTACTTTCCATGAGTCAGTGGAGTCAATGGTCAAGGTATGTGACGTTGTGACAATCAACTGTCCACTACACCCAGAGACGGAAAACTTATTTGATGCTGAAATGATAAGCAAGATGAAAAAAGGTGCTTACATTGTCAACACTGCGAGAGGCAAGATCTGTAACAGAGAAGCCATCGCAGATGCATTGAAAAGCGGACAACTGTCTGGTTATGCAGGAGACGTTTGGTTCCCACAACCAGCACCAAATGATCACGTTTGGAGATCAATGCCAAATCATGGTATGACACCACACACATCAGGAACATCACTATCAGCACAGACAAGATATGCTGACGGTGTTAGAGAGATACTGGAATGTATGTTCGATAACACACCAATCAGGGATCAATACCTAATTGTACAGAACGGTGAACTTGCTGGCATGGGTGCCCACAGTTACAGTAAAGGAACTGCAACAGGTGGATCTGAAGAGGCGGCAAAATATAAAAAATAATATAGTAGGCTTTGTGATGACTAAAAAGGAAATTGAAGAATTACATAAGAAGATTGATAAACTTCAAACCACCGTTGACAAATTATCACAAAGCCTATATAAACATATTAAGTTCATAGATTCAACATACGACGGATTGAAAAATCCAATCGAAGCGGCAAGGAAATGGTTACGTAGATGAAAGAGTTCAAACTTGTTGTGAAGGTTGGTGACCTTATAGAAGTGGGCAGGTTCAGGAATGTATCTACCAAGATCAAAAAAATAGAGTTGGATGAATACGGACAACCTGTTATAATAACAAGCAAGGGTGCTAAAAAGTTATTAAGTTGTAGATTGTCAAAACTACATCCAGGTAGCAAGACACCAAAACAAATACTAATGGAAAAACGTAAATGAAAGAACTTTGGGTAGAAAAATACAGACCTAAGACATTGAAAGAATATGTTGTAAGGGACGAAGCACAGCGAAGTCAGATACAATCATGGATCACGGACAAAGCGATCCCGCATTTGCTATTGAGTGGTGCACCTGGTGTGGGCAAGACCACACTGGCAAAAGTATTGTTTGCAGAACTAGATGTCAGCAGTTATGACATACTGGAAATAAATGCTTCGAGAGAGAATTCAGTGGACACAGTTAGGGAGAAGATCAACAACTTTGTACAGATAATGCCATTCGGTGATTACAAATACGTATTACTGGATGAGGCTGACTACATGAGTCCAAATGGACAGGCGGCACTGCGTGGCGTTATGGAGATGTATCACACATCAGCGAGATTCATATTGACTTGCAACTATCCCAACAGAGTCATCCCTGCACTGCACAGCAGGTGCCAAGGCTTCCACATGGAAACTATTGACAAAACAGAATACACTGCAAGGGCTTGTGAAATTCTTATCACAGAGAGTGTGACCCCGGACATAGAAGTCCTGGACACTTATGTAAAAGCATCATATCCTGATCTAAGAAAATGCATCAACATGCTACAACAGAATTGTAGAGATGGCAAACTGCAACCACCGGCAACAGGTGATTCAGGACAGCAGGATTACAGACTGCAAATGGTTGATCTGTTTAAACAAGGCAAAATAAATGAAGCAAGAAAACTTGTATGTGCCCAGGCGAGACCAGAAGAGTGTGAAGAGATATACAGATGGCTGTATGATAACCTAGACATCATAAGCAAGGAGGATGAACTGCAAGACAAAGCAGTGCTGATAATCAAACAAGGGTTGGTTGATCATTCATTCGTGGCTGATCCAGAAATAAACCTAGCAAGTGTGATGATCAAACTAGCAAGGTTAGGTAATGGGTAGTAAGCACAACAAAAAAAGATTCCTAATTGTAAAGTACAGTCTTAATATGAAAGGCACCTACGATGAACTTGTAGAACTATCAAAGAAGAACGTAGGTCCGGGAAAGTTGGTACAATCGGGGGTGGTTTTAGATCTTGTCAACGAAGAAGTTTTGAAATGCGTGGTACCCGGTCAGCCAAATTTAGTTGACCATATTTCTTATGACACTCTGTACAAACATTTCTACAAAGCGTATGGAAGTATGCTAGATCAGTTTATCAAATAGCATTACTGTACATACGTCTAAGCATGGCCAACTGGCTTGCTTTCCATAGTCTAGTGAGTACTCTACGTCTTCTTCTGTCCTTCTGTTTCCTAATCTTCAGCCAATTTTGATTCATTGTGTACAACTTTACTCGCTTGTCGTACACGGTCTTTTTCCTCATTAGTTTCCATAATTTCCGTTGAAATAAAGGTCGCAGTTGTAGGCTTTGATACAGCATAAGATTCCCCGTGGTTGATTGTGTTGGATTTGATGTGTCTATGTTTCCGACTCATGTACAAATATTTAATGTGGTAATCGTTCAATAACTGTGCATATATTTGTCGCCCAAAATTTATCATAAATAAGCACTATGCATGATGTACTAGACATAATCAGAAATGTACAAACCTTATACGCAGTAGGTCCTACACTGGGAATATTAAAAGATTTCGAAAGAGTCGTGGACGAACTGGATGTGTATGTTTTTACCAATTGGGAAGACGGTGAATTACTATCCGGACCTGTAGATTCTAGACATTTCGTCACGTGTTCATTCATGTGGCCTCTAGACAAGATGCCTGACCCGGTTGGCGGAAAGAGACTGACTGACAAGGGTTGCAAAGTCACATTCAAGAAAGATGAATTGTTAAAACCAAGAGCAATCAAGAGTCCGGAGGATTACAGACCCGGAACTACTAAAGGTAAGATCGATGCACATGACATTTGGGTAGTCGAGATCAGGATGCCGAAACAGTTGATCGGAAATATCAAGCACGGCAACGATGAGATAGAGAGACAGGAAGACATGGACATGGCTCCTGAAACTGGATTAGAAATCTAATGAACATACAAGAAGGACTTAAAGCAGGAGACCTAGAAGGCGTTGTAAACAAACGTTTCTCAGTGGATCAATTCAAATCCAAGATGGGTGATGACAAGAACATTTTGGTTCTTAGTTTCACTGTTGACGGACAGGCACCGGCAAAGGACCTTGAACGTTTTGCTGAAGTGGGCTACAAGAGTGTGCTTGATGCAGACGCCACTCCAGGAACAATGGAAGACGGCAAACACAAAGTATTCATAGAGTTCGCAAGAGACTCATCAGTTGTCAAAAGCATAATGGCATTCCTGGAGGACCTAAAAAAACTTACGAACATAGAAGAGTTTGAATACACGTACCACAAGGGCATAGACTCAACAATGGTTTCAGCAGAGACACTGGAAGCATCTATCCCGACCACACCAGAAGCATACGAAATGAGAGTTAATGAAATGAGAGTCAGCGAAGCCAGACACTTCTTTGACAAGTATGACATGATGGAATGCAAGATAAACGAGAACACGATGTCTGTTAAAAAAACAGGTGCGGGACACGAACTAAAATTTGAGATACACAAATTTGGATCGACAGATGATATAATGAAAGAGACCAAGGCATTCAAGATAGACATGGATTCTATTGCAGAATGTACACATCTTACAAAGTATTTTGGCACATACGATATTACCAAAACAAACGAAAACCAATTCATTTTCACCAAGGGTGACCAGTCTGCACTTTTAAGTAAAAGCGGTTGGTAATATAATACACGCACTTATTGATAAATAAGTGTATGAGACTAAGCACAAACTTCACACTAGCAGAATTCACAAAGAGTCAGACAGCCACAAGGAAAGGTCTTGACAACACTCCAGGCGATGAACACCTATCAAATGCAAAAGAACTGTTTGCCAATGTTGTACAGAAGGTCAGAGAGAACTTTGGGGTCACAGTGATCAACTCAGGTTACAGGGGACCAGCACTTAATGAAGCAGTTGGTGGATCAAGCAATTCACAACACTGCAAAGGCGAAGCAGTTGACATAGAATGCCCAGGCACAGGAAACTATGATGTGGCCAAATGGATCGAAGAGAACTGTGATTTCGATCAATTGATATTAGAATTCTACACACCAGGCATACCTGATTCAGGTTGGGTTCATGTGAGCTACAAGACAGAAGGCAACAGGAAATCAATCCTTACGGCCATGAAAGAGAACGGCAAAACTGTTTACAAGCAAGGCCTTATTCAATAAATACGTACATTATGTTCGGACAAATTAAAATGGTAATCACAATAGTACTCATCGCGGGTATAGCCGGTGCAGGAATGTATGTGATGAAATTGAGAGCTGACAATGCCACACTCAAGGCAAATCAAATACAACTAGAAACTGCCATCACTGAACAGAACAAAGTGTTAGAACAACAAAAAGAAGACTTCACAGCAATATTAGAAAGCAATAAAAAACTTAATGTGTTGATCAACACATTCAAAAAAGATTTACAAGACCTAGACAAAAGATTCACAAAGAAGAACAGAGACATTGGCAAACTAGCAATCGAGAGAACAAAAGCGATTGAAAGAATCATTAACAAAGCTTCAGCCAATGCGGCAAGATGTGTTGAGTTGGCATCAGGCGCAGAACACACAGAAGAAGAATTAAAAGCAACATTAAAATCGGAGATAAACCCGGAATGCCCGAGTTTAGCAAACCCAAACTATGTACCATATCAATAAAATATTAGCATTAGCATTTATCGTATTACTAACAGGTTGTAGCATTGGTGGCGAAAAGAAGATTAAAATATTCTCAGTTGAGAAACCAAGAGAGAAATTGGACTACCCCATGCCAACTGCACTTCAACTGGAAGAACTTAAATGGATAATCATCACAAGTGAGAACGCACAAGAAGTTTTTGCCAAACTAGAAGAGGCAGGCATAGATCCTGTGCTGTTCGGAATAACAGACAAAGACTATCAAGTACTTGCTAGAAACTTTGCACAGATAAGACAAAAATTACAAGAAACAAATAATCTTCTTGAGGAATATAAGAAATACTATGAACCAAAAGAAGAGGAGAAAAAATAATGTGGACCTATAGAGCAAAAGTTGTCAGAGTCATAGATGGCGACACAGTTGATGTCGACATCGATCTAGGGTTTGGAATTTGGCAGAAGAATGAACGTGTGAGGATCATGGGCATAGACACTCCCGAATCAAGAACAAGAAACAAGATTGAAAAGAAATTTGGGTTGGCGGCAAAAGCCAAACTGAAATCAATACTAGGAAAAATAACCGTGCTTAAGACCACAATCAACAAGAAAGGCGTGGACATGAAGGGCAAGTTCGGCAGAGTGCTGGGAGACTTTCTACAGGATGATAAATCTGTTGCAAAAATAATGTGTGAAACAGGACACGCAGTACCATACTTTGGTGGTGCAAAAGCAAACACACAGAAACAACACATAAAGAACAGGAAGAAACTAGTGGCACAAGGTGTTGTTAAAGGAGCCATCGAATAAATATGCATATTAAACGAGGAGAATTATGGAACTTATAATAGGATTAGCAATGAAATTTTGGCAATGGACAGTATTGATCGCTGTCGTTATTGTTGCCGCGATAATCAACTTCACAGACAAGAGAGCAAAGACAAAATTAAAATTCTACTACAAAGGAATGCCAAAGTTACAACCTGTACCGATCGCAACAAAGGGCAAAGGTTTTTGGAAAGGTATTGTGATGTGGTTACTTTCAACAAGGAACTGGGTGTTGACAGAAGATTGGAAATACAACATAGACGGTACTGAATACGTGATACCAGCAGGATTCCAATTTGATGGTGCAAGTATTCCTAAGTTTTTAAGAACTTTCTTCTCACCGGTTGGTGTGTTGTTGATGGGTGGACTGGTGCATGACTATGCATACAAGTACAAAACACTTTTAAAAGTAGACAAGAAAGACACAATGGGTGAACTTACACAGAAAAAAGCAGATGAGATCTTCAGAGACATCAACATCATCGTAAACGGATTCTACACAATGAACAGACTTGCATACTGGTCATTGAGAATAGGTGGATTCGTTGCATGGAATGGTCACAGAAAAAGAGATGCAAAGATTGAAGGTGTGAAATAATGGCTGAATTAAAAGAAGACAAACTGATTGTAAAGAACGACAACATAGTCAAACGTGGAGCCAAAGACGGTTGGGAGTTGATCAAAACTGTCTGGGTTTTCTTGAGAGACGAATTACCACAGTTCCTATCTAACTGGAGAACTGTTCCAAGAATAATGATGGGATTGTATGGCCTAGTGTTCTACAACACAATGCAATGGTTCATGTCATTACCAGAACCAAACAACGCACAGGCTGGTTTCGTTTCAGTTGTTGTTGGTGCGGGTGCGGCCTGGTTCGGCCTTTACGTAAACGGCAAGAAGACAGACATCAAGAAATAATACCAACTGTTGACAAATCGTCAATCTGTTATACAATATAGCTAATGAAAGATTATTACAAGGTCCTAGGTGTAGGCGAGACCGCCACCACAGAGCAGATAAAGAAAGCATTCAAGGACATAGCCAAGAAAGAACACCCAGACAGGGGTGGCAACAAGGACAGGTTCCAAGAGGCCAGTGAAGCACACGACACACTGAAAAATTCACAGAAACGACACGACTACGACACACAAAGAAAGTTTGGTGGCAGTGGACAGGGACAGCACCCGTTCTTTAATGAAGACATATTTGGAGATTTCTTCTCAGGATTCAGTGGCGGAGACATGGACTTCAATGGAAGATTTAACTTCCAGGGAAATCCAAACATGCAAACAAAGACTTTTAGATCAAGACCACAAGCAAATCGTAATATACAGGTAAGGATGGCCATATCAATCAAAGAGGCCATGATGAACAACGAGAAGACCATCAACTACAAACTTCCTTCGGGTAGAGAAGAGTTCGCAACAGTCAAAATACCGGCAGGTGTGCAACACGGAGTGACATTCAAGTTCGCTGGCATGGGAGATGACTCGATTAAAAATGTACCTCGTGGTGATCTACTTGTACAAATGAGTGTGTTGGATTCAGATGGATACACAAGGAAAGTTAATGATCTATACACCGACAAGACCATCGACTGTTTCCAGGCCATAAGGGGTCATGAGTTAAAATTAAAGACACTGGAGGACAGTGTGATAACGGTCAAGGTGCCTGCAGGCACACAGCATGGAACATTATTGAGTGTAAAAGGTAAAGGAATGCCAGTCCACAGGACATTAAATATAAGAGGAAATCTTTACATTAGAGTTTTGGTACTGATACCACAATTATCAACAGCAGACCTAAAAAAGATAAAGGACTTATAATGATAGAATTGTTTTCATACCCACACCACACACTAGAAACAGTCAGTACACCGTGGGACTGGAAGACAGATACCATAGAACATCACGCAGACCTCAACAAGTTTGAACATGAGATGATACAGTTCATGAAGGATGAGAGGGGCTTAGGACTTGCCGCTAACCAGATAGGCATTACCAAAAGATTCTTTGCTATAGGACACGAGTCGTTTGACACAATCTCAAAACCTGCTATAATATGGAACCCAAAGATAATAAAGTCAAGCAAAGAAAAAGTCATAGATGTAGAAGGTTGCTTGAGCTTTATGGATGTTTGGATAAAAGTGGAGAGACCAAGAAAAGTTGAAGTGCAATATGAATTATCAAATGGACAACTACACATGGCAGAGCTTGACGGCATGGAGTCGAAGTGTTTCCAACACGAGCTTGATCACTTGGACGGTATCACTTTTAACAAGCGAGTCTCAAAACTGAAATGGGACATGGCAAAGAAAAAAGCACGAAAAAATTAAAAAAAGGGAAAAGGACTAAAGTATGGAAGATATTAAACGGAACCTACAACAAGCAGACTCCAATACAGAAGGACGTGGAGAGATTAATTTGTGCAATACAACAGGAATTAGAATGGGACAAGAAGGACATAGCAACATATATAAAGATACAACAAGGCAACATAGATTGGAGTGGAGATGTTAGAAGCAAACGAAGGACTAGAAAAAATATTCGAAGACGCAGTTAAAGAGGCGGAAAAGAGAAAACACGAATACGTGACCATAGAACACGTTCTACTTTCATTGGTCAAAGACAAAGTAATAGGAACCACACTAACAGAATTCAAAATTAATGTTGGGGCATTGATTAAAGACATAGAAGATTATCTTGATACAAAATGCAATGACATAGTGTCCAAGGGTGAAAATCCAGTAGTCCCAAGAAAGACCGCGTCACTGGAGAGACTAATGAACCGAGCATTCACACAGGCACTGTTCCAAGGTAGACAAGATGTGACTTCGATTGACATACTGATCAGCATATTCGCAGAGAAGAAAAGCTATGGTGCATTCTTCCTTAAGAAACATAAAGTGGACAAACAGGATCTAATGGATCTCGTATCTACAGAGACCATACTGGACGAGGGAATGGCATCAATGGGTGGACCACAGCAACCCGGTGGTGAACAAAAATTAAGACCCAATCAAGCAGATAGAATATTAAATGCTTATTGTGAGAACTTGAATCAAAAATATCTTGACAAGAAGATTGATCCAGTGATAGGTCGAGAAGAAGAAACAAACAATTTAAAACAGATATTAGCAAGAAGAAACAAGAACAATGTACTGATAGTGGGTGATCCTGGTGTTGGTAAGACAGCAGTTGTGGAAGGACTTGCTAGAAGGATTGCAAAGAACAAAAAGGATATACCCGAATATTTGAAGGATCATATTGTATTCAGTTTAGACGTCAACAGCTTGATTGCAGGAAGTAAATTTAGAGGTGACTTTGAGGAGAGATTGAAAATGATCGTTAACGCATTAGATCAAAAAGGCAAAACAATATTATTCATTGACGAAGCACACATGATCGTTGGTGCTGGCGCAACAGGACAAGGCAATAACATGGACATGGCAAACATGTTAAAACCTGCATTATTAAAAGGATCGATCAAAGTTGTTGCTTCTACCACTTGGGAAGAATACAGAAAGTATTTCGAGAAGGATAGAGCATTGATGAGGAGATTCCAAAGACTGCAAGTTGGAGAACCTTCGAAGGAAACATCTATTAAGATTCTGAAAGGTGTGAAACAATATTATGAATCATTTCATAAATGCACTATAACCGATGAGGCCTGTGAGGACGCAGTAGATTATTCAAGCAAGTTTATAGCAGACAAGAAACTGCCGGACAAGGCGATTGACATCATAGATGTTGCCTGTGCAAGACTGAGATTGAATGGCACCAAGGACGGTGTAATTGATCATGACGAAATCATACATGAGTTAAGTGTTATGACAGGTATCAGTATAGAGCAATTGAGTCAGAAACAAGCAAGTAATTTGAAAACTCTGGAAGAGAAGATGAAATTACAGGTGTTTGGACAGGACAAAGCAATAAACACAATCACAGACAAGATACTTGTTGCAAGGGCAGGACTTAAAAACCTAAACAAGCCAGTTGGATCATTCCTATTCCTTGGACCAACAGGTTGTGGTAAGACCGAGACTGCAAGACAACTGGCGAAAACACTAGGTGTAGAACTTGTAAGATTTGATATGTCAGAATATCAAGAGAAACATTCTATTGCAAAACTGATTGGATCACCTCCGGGCTATGTAGGCTATGAAGATTCTAACATGGGTGGTGGTATGTTTATTAACGAAGTTGAAAAGAATCCACACGCAGTTGTGTTGTTTGATGAGATAGAGAAAGCACACAGAGATGTATCTAACATGTTGCTACAAGTAATGGACTACGGAACAGTTACAGGAAGTAATGGCAAGAAAGCAGACTGCAGAAACATCACACTTATAATGACATCTAACCTAGGTGCAGAAGCTATGGAAAGAAACAACATAGGGTTTGGTAAGAGCGAAAGAGAAGGCGAGGACGACAATGCACTTAAGAAGTTCTTCCCACCAGAGTTTAGGAACAGACTGGACGCAGTGATCAAGTTTGATAAACTAGGTGAGAAAACAATGAAATCTATTGTCAAGAAGTTCTTGCAAGAACTTAACACAATGACCATGGAGAAAGATGTTGAGGTAAATGCAACAGATCCAGCACTTGACTACTTGGTCAAGAAAGGGTTTGATGCTAAACTGGGTGCGAGACCCTTACAGAGAATCATAGACGAAGAGATCAAGAATCCTCTGTCCAAGATGATATTGTTCGGGGAACTTAACGAAGGTGGAATGGTAGAAGTCACGCTATCAGAAGATGTTGTTCCAAAACTTACAGTAGAATTCAAAGCAAACAAGATCAGTGCAAAAATAACCAATAAAGAGAAAAAAAAATCCAAAGTAAAAAATGAGAAAACATCATAACAAGTTATTCTACGGCAAGTATCGTTACAAGACGGTATTCGAGATGCCAGGTAGCTTAATGTTCTATCCAACAACGGATCAGTACCTTACCAATCTCAAGGAAAAGAACGTGGGGTTGAGGGACTTGAATAATTTGGCAGACTTCATAATGCAACACAGGAACAGCATGAGATTTCGTATGCAAGACAAGAAAGCAATATTCTACACAAACGAAGGTATGTCAAAAGACTTGATAGGGTCATTCACAAATTACCATGTCAAAACAGAGATTGTGGATCCTAAATTTGGCCTGCTAGATAAAGATTCTGTGGGGTGTGATAGATTGCCATATGACAAGTACAAGTACCAAGTGCATTTGAGAAAAGATGTACACAAACACGTCAATGAAACAGAAAGAGAAGCACTTCGAGAATTCATTGAGAGAAACACAAACAACTGCCTAATCACTAACAAATTCGTACTAGACTTCCTGGAAGACAGATCTCCACACTGTTACCATGGATACTTCTATGTAAAGGACGAAAAATTCTTAACACCAATATACATGATAGCACAGAAAGGAATAGACAAAGTAATTAAATTTGTCAAGGTAAAAAAATGAATGCAATAAAAAAACTACAAGAGCACAACATATTCAAGAGGGATTCTATTGTAGAGTCTACAATAATGAAGGACTGGATGGGATCACCTGTTGAGAAGAAGGTACACCTTATAGTGAGGAAAGTCAGAGAAAACGATTGCCTTTGTGAGGAGTATGGAGAAGCAGACGGCAAGGCATACAAGATCAAGTACTTAGACATATCGACAATAGACGGACAGGAACCAAATGAACTGGCCGCTGTGTACGGACTTGGTCCAAAAACAGCAAGGTTCAAGAGACGTAAAGAACAATAAATAACAACGATGGCACAAACAAGCACAACATTATCAGGAGCAAAGTCTCACGTAGTAGATATATCAGGAGCAGATATCAGTTTCACGTCTACTAGCGGAGTATACACTATCAAGTCAGATGGTACAGTTTTAACTGGAGCAGGAAAACTTGCGGCACTTGATCTAGTAACTGTAACTAATTCAACAAACAACAATTCAACGTTCACAGTGAAAGCGGTTGTATCAACTACAGAATTCACTGTTGAAGAAATCGTAACAACAGAGACAGCAGATGGTTCTACATCAGTCACACTAGATCACACAGGATTTGTGACAGACAAAGCAAAGGGTGACGGATACTATTCGCAACCAGATGGTGTTCACACTGTTGCATATCAGATTGTAAACCTGGGCGACAGCACAGATGATTTCAATGGTACAATAAAAATGCAAGGCACACTTGCCACAACACCAACAGAAGATGATTGGTTCGACATATCAGGAACAACACTTACTTCTGACCAAAGCACTACCAATCATGCATACAACTTTACAGGAAACTTTGTATGGGTAAGGGCAAAGACCGAAACTACCAATCTATCAAGTAACCCTTCCATGGTTACTTCAATACTATTAAACAACTAATCACATGTTTCTTACAGAAGTAAGAAGGCACAACGATGATGAGCTCTATGCATGGGCCATCTCATTACTCACTGACTTAAAGGATGCCGGTAGCACGTTTACTGCACATTACATCGGCTACGGACAATGGACATTCAGTGACGAGAATAAATACAAAGATAATATTATTAATTTGAAAAATCTAATTACGAAACCTGGAAAAACAATAATTTTCTGTTTTGACTTCACTCTCCAAGATAACAGGAAAGAGATTATTCAAATAATGGAAGAAAATAAAGATGCAGAACTTTTGTGGATAGGAGCAGAAAAAGATCCATTTGATCATCCTAGGATCGATTGTGTGTTTTGGCCCGCAGATATGTTGTTGCAAAACAAAGAATATAGAAAATTTGATGACGTTGAAAAAGAGCCATCAAAACAAAGACACTGGATCAGCACTTCTTTAGGCATTCGTCCACACAGAATTTATGCGGCGTCGTTGCTCAAAGGATTAGGATTAGACGAAACCGGTGACATACGAATAAAAACAGTATCACGTAGTGGTAAAAAATCTCCACTAGTATCTGAGGCGTTGGCACAAGGAAATGGTAATGCTCCCGACGGCATTACGACCCTTCCATTGTATGTAGAAAACAAATGGAAACTGTCCAAAGAGATCAAGGACATATCAGAGGAATCTAACAAAGGGTATGAGAAACTTATACAACGGAAATGGTGGGGTAGTTCTTTATTCCTGTTCAGTCACTACATGGCACTGGGCTTCAATCAAAACAACAATGCCGCCAACTTTGATAAAAATTTGAGGCACTTGTATAAAGACAAAACCCTAGAAGTAGTGAACGAAACAAGTCATGGTTATGATCCTGTCTTTGTAACAGAAAAGTTCATGAATGCAGTAATTGGATTGAACCTGATAATTATGAACGGTCCTGCCGGAACTGTGAGATTGCTAGAAGATCTGGGGTGGAACAGTTGCAGGCACGTGATAAACCACGACTACGATGGTATTGAAAATCCCATAGTGCGTTGTGAAGAAGCTATACGTCTAAATTTTAAACTGTTCAGTGATTCCGAGTATTGCAACAATGTGTGGAAGGAAAATATTGGAATACTTAAAGACAACAGTGTATGGGCACGTGAGCATCTGTACAATAAAATTTTAAAGAACTGCCAAGATCGTATCAAAGAACTGGCATAAACAGTAGGTCTTTTAAAGACCAACTAGGTTGACAAATACCTATTTTGTAGTACAATTAAAACATGACAGACAATGACTTAGAACAGATACAAACAGTAGATGTTAACATTACAGCGGAATCAATTGACGCCCATGTAATTTGCCTTAGGAGGAACGGATACAAAGTTCTCAAAAAATCATCAGCATACACGCACTATCTATTATCGTTCTTGATAGGTGCTACCATTATAGGCAATATTTTACAATAATGCAAAAAGAAATATTCAAAGAAGATTACTTTGGAACGCTGATGTGTATACTGGTTGATGAATCACGTAGGATGATGCCAACATTCAATCCCACAAAAGAATCACACAAGATCCAGAACGATATGTGCAAGGCAGGAACTTGGTTGGACCTTATGACAGCAAACACAATAATACAATCTGACCCACAGCAATCAATAAAGAACTTACAAGCAGATGTGCTACCGGAATACAGAAGATTGGCGGCAAAATTGATAGAACATTTTATAAAAGAATTCAAGACACAGGGTGGAGATGACGCCAAAATAAGGGAACATTTTGAAAGGATGTACAAATGGACACAATAAAATTAGTCTGCACAAAAAATGGCATGACAAAAACTGCAGATGTTATGCAACACGATGACAAGTACATCAAGTGTGTAGTGGAAGGAACTCAGATCGCTATAGAGCTGTTCCGGGATGACGTAAATATTCCATATACAGGACACGCAGTAGGATTGGAATTTGAATGGCAACCGAAAAACTAAAATTTAAACTAGAACTATACGCCACAATGTGGGACAAATCACCGCATGTGGAGATCTTGATCAACGACAAGAGCTATTTCAAAGGAGATGTCACAAGCACAAACGACAAATCACAGTTGATAGAGTTCGAACATGAGTGTGAAGAGGGCAAGGATCACGAGCTGACCATTAAAAGATCAGGCAAAGACAAAGGGCAAACAGTGATCAATGACAAAGGCGATATTTTAAAGGATCAACTGCTACACATCAAGAACATAGAAATAGACGAGATCGATATCGGGGCACTGGTGTACGAGGGCGTCTACACACCGGAATACCCAGAACCATGGGCCACACAGCAAAGAGAATCGGGTGCAAAGTTACAAGAATCATTCAAGAATGTCACTGCTATGGGTCATAACGGCACATGGCAATTCAAATTCACATCACCTTTCTACATGTGGTTGCTTGAGAACCTTTATTAATATAAATATGCTTGTATGAGAGCATCACAATTCATAAACGAAGCAGTAGACTCGGACGCAGTAAACGAGCTGGATTCATACATCAATAACAATGAGGATCTTTACAGAAGAAGATTCATGCCAATCATTTCAAACATCAGGAGAAAGATGAAACGTGGTGTATACGATCACGAAAAAGTAATCAAACTTTGGATGTACCTTGTAGATGACGCCGCAAAAGCATATGTCGATGAACACGGGTCTATAGACCAAGATGTCAAAGACATATTTCCAAAAGAAACTAGACTGCAAGTGGCACAGGTAATAGCAGACAGAGAAAAAGAAAACATAGAACAAGGCGAATACGATGTATCTAAGGGAACTGTTTCTTAACGAGGACGATAGGTCCACAGCAGTCTTTGCCTTTGGCCGATTCAATCCTCCCACAATAGGACACCAAAAATTATTAGACAAAGTCATTTCCATGACTAAACAAGT
>UEXM01000697.1_pt1 | contig 33520 bp, 50 predicted proteins | sample 1796661 | NCBI WGS metagenome assembly UEXM01 (sample SAMEA4772469, study PRJEB27181) | metagenome
ACAAGAAAAGGATCTTGGAGCAGTTTGAGATCCACCCAACAAACTTCGCACTTGCGAGAGCAATCGCAGGGGACAAGAGCGACAACCTTCCCGGTGTTGGCGGAGCGGGTTTGCCGACTGTATCTAAACGATTTCCTTTCCTTTCCGAGGAAAAATCATACACAATACAAGAGCTAGTTGACTATGCCGAAGGTGTTGATAGCAAACTCAAAGTGTATAAGAACATCATCGAGAAGAGAGAGCTAATCGAAAAGAATTACAAGATGATGCAGCTATATGCTCCCAACATCTCGGCACAAAGCGCACAGCATATTCGGGGAATGTTGAGGGATCCAAAATTGATGTTTAACAAGACTGGCGTACAAACTATGATGATCATCGATGGCTTCGGAGCTTATGACACTTCAGACCTGTTTTCTCTGTTCCGCAAGATGGTAGTTCAAAGTAAGGAGGCAGAATGAGTGAGCCACCGGGAATGTGGGAAAATTTGCCGATGCTAACTAAAGCAGCATCATTATTTTTTATTCTAGGAAAGGTTGTCGGTTTCATGACCTTTTTTACGTTCTTCGCTAACTTAATGCTTGCAAAGTGGATGCTAATGGTATATGCTATGTTCATTGGAATTAGCATCTTTCTTTCTGGATATCAGATGTTCAGAAAGGGAAAACGAGATAACAAGCCCACAAGACAGCAAGTAGAAGAATGGGCAAGAGAATATAGATTACTAGAAGGAAGGTAATGGAAAAAGCGAATTTTTCAAAGTATGGCAAGGACTTTCAGGAAAAGCTGGTTTACTTAATCATGACTGAGAGACCTTTTTGCGACCAGTTAGGAGAAGTGCTTGATACCTCTTTTCTAGAACTGAGATATTTACAAACTTTGGTAACAAAAATATATGATTATAAAATAAAATATAAATCTCATCCATCTCTTAAAGTGATTGGGTCTATTATCAAATCCGAAATCTCCCCAGATGACGAAGCCGTTAAAGAGCAGATTGTAGATTACTTCAAGAGATCCTTAACGGACTCAGAGATAATTAGAGACGCTGACTACGTAAGGGAAACCTCTCTAGACTTCTGCAAGAAGCAGAAACTTAAAGAAGCGATGATGAAGTCTGTTGGTCTCTTGAATAGCTCTTCTTTCGACGAAATTAGTACAGTAATTAATGATGCTTTGAAATTGGGAGCAGACAGTAATTACGGGTATGACTATAAAAAAGACTTCGAAGAAAGATATATGCTCAAAGCAAGAAATCCAGTCACAACTGGCTGGGAACAAATTGACAACATTTGCAAAGGAGGACTAGGAAGTGGAGAACTTGGTGTTGTTATTGCCCCAACTGGGGCTGGCAAATCTATGGTACTGGTACATCTTGGGGCGCAAGCCATAAAAGCTGGTTTAAATGTTATTCATTATACTCTAGAGTTATCAAACACGACTATTGGGCAGAGATATGATAGCTGCTTAACTGGTGTACATCTAAAGGATTTGTTCTCCCTTAAGGAACAAATTTACGAAAAAGTTAAAGATATGGATGGCAATGTCATAATTAAAGAGTATCCAACAAAGTCTGCTAGTACGTCTACAATACGAGCGCACTTGGATAAGCTAAAACAACAAGGTGTGCCAATCGATATGATTATAGTTGACTACGGAGATCTACTCAAGCCAGTTAACGCTCCTCGCGGAAACGAGAAGAGGCATGATCTTGAGTCAATATATGAAGAGTTGAGAGCTATTTCTCAAATATATGAATGTCCGTTATGGACAGCATCACAAACAAACAGATCTGGACTTAATGCTGAATTGATAACCATGGAGGCAGTTTCAGAATCATTCAACAAGTGCTTTGTTGCGGATTTTATTTTTTCTTTGTCTAGGACAATAGCCGATAAAGCTAAAAACAGAGGCAAGATTTTTATTGCCAAAAATAGAAACGGAAGGGACGGCATACCATATGCCATTTCGATGGACACTTCTAATATTAAACTTGAGGTGCTTGAAGGGGAATTTGATGAAATCTCTGAAAAGCCAGACGCCAAGAGGCAATCTGAAAGAATTAATGAAGCATACAAGGATTTTAAAAAATAAAAGGGGATAAGCGAATGACAGACAAGGATAAAGTAGCAAGAGATATCTTATCTGATATCACCGTTCATATGAAATACGCGAGGTACCTCCCTGAAAAAGAACGTAGGGAGACTTGGGCAGAGATCGTGGATAGAAATAAAGCCATGCACGTAAAGAAATACCCAGAACTAGAAGAAGAAATCAACGATGCCTACCATATGGTGTACAACAAGAGAGTATTACCCTCTATGCGTTCGATGCAGTTTGGTGGTAAGCCAATTGAGGTAGCGCCAAATCGTATATACAACTGTGCCTTCGCACCGATTGATGATTGGAGAGTGTTCAGCGAGATTATGTTTCTACTTCTTGGTGGAACCGGCGTAGGATACAGCGTACAAAAGCATCACGTAGAGAAGTTACCAGAAATTCAAAAGCCTATGTCCAAGAGGACCCGCCGCTTTTTAGTCAACGACTCTATAGAAGGGTGGGCAGATGCTGTCAAAGCCCTCGTCCAGTCGTACTTTAAAGGTGGCTCCAAGTTACGCTTTGACTACTCAGACATTAGACCAAAGGGCGCTCGGCTTGTAACTTCTGGTGGAAAAGCACCGGGCCCGCAGCCACTTAAAGAGTGCTTAGTTAAACTCCAAGGCATGTTCGAGGCTAAGGAAACAGGAGACAAACTCACAACTATCGAAGCCCACGATATGATCTGCCACATCGCAGACGCAGTTCTTGCTGGAGGCATTCGTCGCGCTGCTCTCATCTCTTTATTCTCTGCTGATGATAACGAAATGATCGCTGCCAAGACTGGTAACTGGTGGGAGACAGCACCGCAGCGAGGCAGGGCAAACAATTCTGTTGTGCTTCTCCGCCATAGAATCACCAAAGAATACTTCCAAGATTTATGGGAAAGAGTAAAAGAATCAGGTAGCGGAGAGCCGGGATTTTATTTTTCTAACGATAAAGACTGGGGTACCAACCCTTGCTGCGAAATTGCCCTACGACCTTACCAGTTCTGTAATCTAACAGAGGTAAATGTAAGCGATGTAGAGAGCCAAGGAGAGTTGAATAGTCGTGTGAGAGCCGCATCATTTATTGGTACACTACAAGCAGGATACACCGACTTCCACTACCTCCGTGATATCTGGAGAAGAACCACAGAGAGAGAGGCTCTCGTTGGTGTAAGCATGACTGGCATCGCATCTGGAAAAGTTTTAAACCTAGATACGACTGAGGCATGTAATGTAGTCAAGATGGAAAATGAAAGAGTTGCTAAACTCATCGGAGTAAAGAAGGCAGCAAGAACAACCACAGTCAAGCCAGCAGGGACGACCTCCTTAACTGTCGGCACCTCTAGTGGTATTCACGCATGGCACAATGACTATTACATCCGTCGCCTACGGGTAGGCAAGAACGAAGCGATCTATAGTTACTTGTCCCTCTACCACCCAGATATGGTTGAGGATGAATACTTTAGACCACACGACACAGCAGTAATCTCTGTTCCGCAGAAAGCCCCAGAGGGTGCGATTATGAGAACTGAAAGTGCCCTACAGTTGTTAAAGCGAGTAGCCAAAGTCAGCACAGAGTGGGTCAAGCCCGGAACAAGAAACGGGCAGAACACTCACAATGTATCAGCCACCATCTCTATCAAGGAAGCCGAGTGGGTTGATGTTGGAGAGTGGATGTGGGACAACCGAGATGTATACAACGGTCTATCTGTATTACCTTTCTCAGATCACTCCTACAAACAAGCACCTTTTGAGGATTGTTCCAAGGAAACCTACGAAGCATTATTGGAAAGCCTAGAGGAGGTAGACTTGACCAAGGTGATAGAGGTAGACGACAACACAGACCTTTCAGGCGAACTTGCTTGTGCCGGTGGTGCTTGCGAGATTACTTAAAAAAACACTTGACTTTTGCTGAGAAATGATTATAATATATAATGTAAAGACAACCAACGGAGGAAAGAATGTCTGACGATAAAACTAAACAAGAGTACATTGGAAACTTTATTCGTGCCCTCGCAGAGGTGGAGGCAGAGATGCTGCCTTACCAAGAGCACCGTAAAGATCTCAAAAAGAGCTACGTTCAAAACGGATGGCTTAGTAAAGAAGAACTCTCTTCTGCTATTCGTGCCTACCGTATGTTGAAGAACGACGAAGACATCGAACAGTTGCTTGATATGTACGAGAAAGTTTCCAAGGTTCCATACTAGGGGGTATTATGAATTTCAGACCACAGAATAGATATTTGCTAGTTCAGACCCAAGCGCAGGAGGACGCCGATAATACCGGCGTTCTTTTGCCCGAGGGCTATAGTTTGCCCAAGGACAAGTATGTTATGGCTACAGTATTGGACAGCGCAGAAGATTGCAAAAAAGAGACTGTTTATGGCGGAGCTTTATACAAGGAAGGGTCAAAAGTTGTTGTGGATAGTTCCATGATAGAGGCTGTAAGCGTATCTGGGGAAACCTACGAAATCGTTTTGGAAAACTACGTTGTAGGCTTTATGCAGGATAACGGCTAAAATAAGTTCTTTTAATTGTAGTGGCGACTAATTACAACCGTAACAAGGCACCGCGAGTGCCTTATTTTTTGTAAGAGGTATTTATGATGAAAGCTGCTATTATTGTTGTCGCTGGTATTATGGCGATAGCAGGTCCTGTCTTCGCTCAAGAAGCTACAGGAATGAACTATCCAATAAACTATACTAGTTCAGAAAAAGAGAAAGAACAGATTTTGAAACACTTTAAAATGTATGAACCCAACGCATCCAGTAAGTACAAGAATGATATGTTTGTTGCCCCAGAACTCACTATCACAGAGGGCGAAGAAAGTAACTTTTATAAAAAAGCGAAGTAAATGGTTTTTAAAACTCCGGAGCAAAAATGTAATGACATAGTAATAGGTCATTCCCTTCCTGCGCTTCTGTACAGTTACCTTAATGATTATCCAACAATAACAAACAAACAATTCATAGACAACTCGTTTGACTTCTGCCACCCAGAGCTACCCCTTGGAGTGATAGGCTTTGATAGCAACATGAGGCACTTCAAGACAACAGGTGACCCAGTTGAGATGGGGGTTTCAAAGGCAGAAATAAAATCTCAATTGCTCTTATGCCTATCTCTGTCTGGACTATTAATGAATAGCGTAGCTCCCAATAACATAAAAATTGGGGAGGGTAGAATAAGCTATTTTACAAAATCTAGAAAATACTCCACTACCTATACAACAGCGCATATTTTTAATGCCGACAATATTAATGGCGCAAATATAAAAAAGCATAACATATCTTATGATGTTTATGATAGTATACACATTCGTTCGTCTAACAAGAATGATATTGAATACATAAGCACCGACGATAACTTTGTAAACCAGATATACATATACCCTAGTGAGAGAAACGGGACACGCAAAGAAGATCGAGACATTATGTGTAAGTCGATACTAACAAGGGAACAGTTAGATTCTTTTGACTATTCAGACACTATCTGTAGAATGAAGGTGGCTACAAAGATGAAAGACTGTGGGTTTACGGGCTCAAAAGTTGGCATAACAAAGAGAAATTCATCCGAGCAGTATTGGAGGGAATTGTCTTTGGTTAGCGCAGAAAGAAATGTTTATGAAAAATGTCTTTTAAGTTGCGAGGACAACGGCGAAAATATACTTATTAATAATAGTACCGCACAGCAGATTATTGATCAACATGGAGAGAACGTTGGTCTGGCTAAAAAAATAAACTCTGCGCTTAGGCAAGAAGAGGCAGCACCATATTGAGTTTTTACAGAATCAGGACTACCCCAAGTGCGGTAGCCATGGACTCTGGCGGCACCGGAGGTGCACCGGCATCACCAGTGTCCAATCAAAGACCTACGCCAATAGATGGTGCGGCCGCCATAGGGAGCGAAAACAATAACGGCATCGATATTGATGATGTGGCTGATGTGGATAGGCACGTCCACAGCGAAATTAATTGCTACCAAAACATGAGTTCCGAGCAGGTCATGACAGTTATTGGTAAATCTAAAATAGGTGGAATGAAGATAATGAATTTAGGAAATTTAGTGGGGAATACCCCTTTGATTAAACTTGGTGATAGGCTGTATGCGAAGTTTGAAACATACAATCCAAGCGGAAGTATCAAGGACAGGATAGGGTATTACATTCTTGAGAAAGCAGAAGAGCGGGGAGAACTCAAGTCGGGAGACACCATCGTCGAAGCCACCAGCGGAAACACGGGCATCTCCGTCTCTATGTTCGGTGCCAACAAAGGGTATAAGGTGATTATTATTATGCCGTGTAATATGAGTGAAGAGCGCAAGCAGATGATGCGTATGTTCGGGGCAGAGGTTATCGAAGTTGAGGCAGGAGATTTTGACAGAGCCATCGCGATGCGAGATCACATTTGTAAAGAGGACGGCTTCTTCAACTTCAACCAGTTTCACAACTTAGATAACATCGCCTGCCACTACGAGACAACGGGTGTTGAGATCTTACAACAAACCGAAGGAAAAAAGATAGCGGCTTTTCTTGACGGTACAGGCACAGGTGGAACTTTAATGGGAGTTGGCAAGAGGCTAAAAGAAAGACATCCCAGCATTAAAACACTAGCCATAGAGCCAGCAGAGTCTCCTGTGATGAGCGGAGGAGAGCCGGGTTTACACGGCATCCAAGGTATTGGCGATGGTTCAAAGTTTTTAGTTGACTTGGACAAGGTAGATGAGGTATTATTAGTAAAGACTGATGATGCTATCGAAAGAATGAAACGACTCCACCAAAGAGGATTACTCGTGGGTATAAGTTCGGGAGCAAATGTGTTAGCATCAGAAAGATGGATTGAGCAAAACAATCCAGATGGAATAGTTGTGACAATACTTTGTGATAGAGGCGAACGATACCTTTCATGTTTGTAAATAATGGACACTTGGCTGGGATTGTACCAGTCGCATCCCAAAAGCTAGATTATAATTTCCCATGGCATGACTGCCTCCAACCAATTGGAAAGAACTATTTGGCAGTCGAAAGGGCAGTTTTAGAGTGTGCGTTTGCTGGTTGCGATACTATATGGATTGTAGCTAATGACGACATCCAACCCCTCATAAAGTCTAGGCTAGGGGACTATGTTCAAGATCCGGTTTATATCTTCAGAGAGCACGACCCCGGATACATAAAAGACAATAATAAGCGAATATCAATATATTATACACCAATTCACCCTTCTGATAGGGACAAGCGTGACTGTCTAGCATGGAGCGTTCTTCATGGGGCAGACACATCCTATAGAGTTTCAAGGGGAATGAGCAAGTGGGTTGCCCCATCTAGATATTATGTGGCTTTTCCTTATGGGATATACAATCCCTCTATTGTCAGGGAACACAGGATTAACATATCATCTAATAAAGACTTTTATTTGTCTCATGGTGGGTCCACAATTAAGGATGGAGAATATCTGGGGTTTACCTTCGGAGAGGAGCAGTATAAATCTTACAGAGATCATCTAAGAGAAACTTCCACCGGAGCATACAAACCAGTAGAATCGGGAGAATTCCCATCAGAAAAGCTGCCGCTAGAAGAAAGATACTCCGCCAGATTTTTTTCTCTTGACAAAGTGTTCGGGATAGGAGATACTAGTGGAGCAAATGTCGTTGAGACCCCACACTACTTCAACATCGACTCTTGGGAAGGGTTGAGAACATACTTGGGATCCGACCACAGAATTTACAGACACAATACATTATTGACAGGAAAGAAGTTTAATAGGATAGGAGAGGATATTGAAGAAGAGTAGCATACCATTCGTAGGATTACACGCCCACTCAGTAGCGGGTTCACCCTTTGACGCACTAGGATACCCGCAGGATCATATGGATTACGCATATGAGAATGGAGGCGAAGCTCTAGCATTAACAGACCACGGCAATATGAATGGCATGGCTTACCAAGTTCTACATGCTAAGAAGATGAAGGAGGAGGGTAAGAACTTCAAACCAATCTTCGGTGTCGAGGCTTACTTTATCCCCAGCCTTGATGCTTGGAATGAAGAGAGAGATAGGGCTAAGGAAGATAAGAAGAGAGCTAGCGAACTCAAAGATAGCACAACTATGTCTGTTGAGAATGAAGGCGAGACCAAGAGATCTAAAAGTATTCTAAACCAACGCTCGCACCTAATCCTCCTAGCCCAGAACCAGACAGGGCTAAACAATATCTTCGCCATGATCTCTAAGTCTAACTCAGACAAATACTTTTTTCGTTATCCACGAGTAGACTACGAGGTATTGCGAGAGCATAGTGAAGGCGTCATCGCTGCCTCTGCTTGTATGGGTGGTGTGTATGCGGCTAACTTCTGGAAGCATTGGGACGGCGAGAAAGAGATTGTAACCGATCCGGAGGCTTGTACTGATGCGTTTAGAGAAACTACTAAGAATATGGTAGACATCTTTGGTGACCGCTGGTACGGCGAGCTTCAATGGCACACCGACAATAAACAGCATATGATTAACAAGTTGGTCATACAAATGCACAAAGAGTTCGGCATCAAGTTGATCTCTACGGCAGACAGCCACTACCCAACACCCACTGCTTGGAAGGACCGCGAACTCTACAAGCGACTAGGATTTCTAGGCAAAGGAAAGCCGTCTTGGTTGTCGGATGAACTACCAGAGAGCGTAGCGGAAGTTGGCTACGAACTCTACCCAAAGAACGGCGACCAGATGTGGGAAAGTTATAAACACTACTCAGAGCTTGTAGGCGAGGACTATGATGATGATTTGGTTATGGATTCTATCACAGAGACGCACAACATCGCCTTCAACCGCATCGAAGAGTTTATGCCGGATAACGAGGTAAGACTGCCTTCTTTCGTTGTTCCCGATGGATACACGGCTGACGCCGCACTAGAGACAACTAGCCTAGAAAGTCTCAATAAACTTGGGCTCTTAGACAACTCTGTATACCGCGAGAGACTAGAAGAAGAACTGTCTGTGATTTCTGACCGAGGGTTTAGTAAATACTTCCTTACAATGAAGGCAATCTCCGACACAGCAACGGAAAACCAACTGGCTGGTCCCGGTCGTGGATCTGCTGCTGGTTCTCTGGTGGCTTATGCCTTGGGTATCACGCAGGTAGATCCAATCAAGTACGGCTTACAGTTCGCTCGTTTCCTTCGTAAGGACGCGACAGACTATCCTGATATTGATTATGATGTAAGTAATCCGATGAAGTTGAAAGAGATTATGCAAGACAAGTGGGGGCAGACAACTGTTGTTCCTATCTCTAACTTTAATACTCTACAACTGAAATCATTGGTCAAGGACATCTCAAAGTTATACGACATCCCATTCACAGAAGCCAACGCAGTCACATCTCGTATGGTTGCGGAGGCTACACCCAAGGCTAAAGCAAAGCATGGCATCAAGTCTGGTGTATACATACCCACCTTTGAAGAGTTGATGGAGTTCTCTGACAGCCTGCAGGGCTACATGAGAAAATATCCTCACATTAAAAGCCATATTAAAGTTATCTACGGGCAAGTGCGTAGCACAAGCAGACACGCTGGCGGCGTTGTGGTGGGTGAAGACCTAGACAAACACATGCCCCTGATTAGAAGCGGGGGCGTAATCCAGACACCTTGGTCTGAAGGACAGAATGTTAGACACCTAGAGCCACTAGGCTTTATTAAGTTTGATGTGTTGGGGCTCGCCTCGCTGCGTATGATTGAGACAGCCATCCGCCACATCCTCAAGCGACACCACAATAATCCAGAGCCAACTTTTAAGGATGTGCGAGCCTACTACGACGAACACCTCCACCCAGACAAGATTGATTTGAAAGACTCTAAAGTATATAAGAATATATTTCACAAAGGCAAGTGGGCTGGCATCTTCCAGTTCACAGAGAGTGGGGCACAGAACTTCTGTAAGAAGGCAAAGCCCAAGAACATCATTGATATCTCAGCCATTACTAGTATCTACCGTCCGGGTCCTCTTGGTGCCAATGTAGACAGGAAGTATGTGAAATCTAAGGAGAACCCCCGAGACATCAACTACATCAACAGTCATGTAAAGAATGTCACCAAAGAGACATACGGATTTCTTATCTTTCAAGAGCAGATTGCCTCCTTAGCACATCAACTAGGAGAAAATATTAGTCTTGATGAAGGCAACCTGCTTCGTAAGTTATTGACAAAGAAGGGTACCGGCAAGGGCGCAAAGGACAAGGAGAAGATCCGCAAGAAGTTTGTTAGTGGTTGTCTCAACAAGAAGATGACCGAGGACCAAGCAGTAGAGTTATGGAACAACTTTGAGTATTTCTCTGGGTATGGTTTTAACAAATCACACGCGGTGTCCTACTCGATCCTATCATTCCAGTGCGCTTGGTTGTTGAACTACTATCCAGCAGAATGGATGGCTGCCTTCCTCGACAAAGAGCCCGACAGTAAAAAAGAAAAGGCCATCGGAGTTGCCAAGTCTATGGGATTTAAGATTGAGCCCCTAAATGTTAACACCTCTGGGAAGGTATGGGAAATTAGCGACGACGCTAAGACACTAATCCAGCCTCTGACTTCCATTAAAGGCTTAGGAGATTCTGCGATGGATCAGATTCTGATGCATCGACCATTTAACACGGTTGAGCAATTCTTATTTCATGAAAAAGTTAGATATTCAAAACTAAATAAAAAGGCTCTCGATGTGTTGTGTCAGGCTGGAGCATTGAGTACACTTCAGGATGATAGGTTCACGGGAGATAAACATTTTTGGACTTCTGTTGCCGTTGATCGACCAAGAAAAAGACAAAACCTTCTTGAAAATATAGAAAAATATGCTCCAGAGGGAGAGTTTACAGTAGAAGAGAAAATAGAATCGCTAACTGCGTTGACCGGCATATTTCCGATTAGTATGATTATAGGCGAAGAAACACAGAAGCACCTTATTGATTCTGGTATACCCCCTATATCTGAATTTGACAAAGATTTGAAAGTTTGCTGGTTCATATCCAGAAAGGTTAACATTAAAAAAACAAAGAATGATAAAACATATTATGTATTAGAGGTTGTTGATTCCAACAACGTTATAACGCAGATCAGATGCTGGGGAGCAAACCCCGAAAGAGACCATATTCATAAAAATAAAATATACATTGCTAAATTAGACTACAACGATCAATGGGGATTTTCAACACGCTCGCTGTATCACAACTTTCGTGTTATATAGAACAATAATGTTGACACGAAAGTATACATGTGCTATATTATCCTTAAGAAAATGGAGGAAAAAGTGAAGTCTATTGAAAAAGTATTGAAAGAAATCTTGAACATGCCTTACTATCGAAACTATCAGGCAACCAGTGGCAAAGTTCACAATACTGCCAATCATGAAAATGCTGTAGAAGACATACTTGTCGCGAACGGATATGATAAAAGCCGCATCGAGAAGGTCTCTAAGAAGGAGAGGGACCAACTGCTTGGTGGCGATGATAGCGTTTTAGCAACTATGGAGAACAATACCTACATAAGCCAGCCTTGCGGAACCCACAACAGTCCCGACTTCATTATTAAAGATGAGAGAGGTAGGCTGTTCTTTAAGGAATGTAAGAGCGTAAAGGGTGGCACACCAATGTATAACAGCGGAATTCCTACACCACGGTACATTTATATTTTATCATCAGAAAAGCACAACGCCACAACGCTCTTCATGGGAGAGGATTGTCTCCCTCCCAAAGCCAAGGCGCTCATCGAGAACCATATTCGCAAACAAAGGCTTGAGGACCAGCGGCTAAACAATGTACTACAGAGCATGACCAACCATGGCATCTCATACTACACAAGACCAATGATTCAACACAAGGGTTCTAAGACAAAAACGAATTATTTCTTGAATGATAGCAGATTGTTAAATGAGCAAAACGTATTTGCTCACATCCGATAGGAGAAAAAATGAAATATAAGTTGTTTACTGGAGATTGTCTTGAGGTAATGAAATCCTTACCAGACAATAGTATTGATTCCTGCATAACTGATCCTCCATACGGGATGGGTATGGACGAGTGGGACCATGATGTCCCCACCGTCGATATTTGGAAAGAGGCTTATCGTATCTTGAAGCCGGGAGCTTTTTGTTTGAGTTTTTGTAGCCCACAGCTTTACCATAGAATGGCTTCTGCTGTCGACGATGCTGGCTTTGACATCAAGGATCAAATCATGTGGATGGTCACCACTAAGATGCCAAAGAAGAACAGGCTTAAGCCTGCTCATGAACCAATCGTTGTAGCACAGAAGCCCTTCACGGGGTCAATTCAGAAGAACTACGATGAATGGGGAGTTGGCAAAATTGATGTAGAGAACACGCGAGTACCTTGGGATGGAGAGCCCCCAAAGGGCTGGGTTAAAAACGGACACGCCAGAAGAACCTTCGGCAAAGAGGGCAAGACAACTGGAACCCAGAAGGAGTTTGGTAAAGTTGACGCAAATCCAGCAGGCAGATATCCCTCAAACATTATTGGGGAGGTACAAGATGAGCACCAAAAATACTTCTATGCTCCCCGTGTTACTCGCAAGGAGCGCGGAGAATATAACGATCATCCAACCCCAAAGCCAATCAGCCTAATGTCTTACTTGGTTAAAATCTATTGCCCACCTGATAAGATCGTATTAGACCCATTCAGCGGCAGCGGCAGCACAGGTCTTGGCGCTTTAAAGGAAGGTCGTAGGTACTTTGGTATCGACATGGATCAGCATTATAATGATATCGCGGATAAGAGAATTCAGGAGCACCTAACAGAGCATGAACCCACAAGATAGATTCAAAGACTACCAAGGCGACAAATGCTGGCAAGCCTACATCTCCGAAGTCAATCGGGATGAGGACTTGGCGGCTGCTGGTCTAACTGAGGACGAGGCAAGCAAGTTACGAACGAGTGACTTTGTGTTTGAGTATGTTCCAAAGGAAGATAAGCAACTATGTAAAGAGGTAAAAGAGTTTATTATGCGACACGAGTGGCTCGCAAAACTCCCCAACCGACCAACACATAGATTCACAGCGAGGCTAAAAAAGAATGGAACCTTGGCAGGAACTATCATTATGGCAACCCCAAATGCGTTTTCTAACCTTCTGGGGAAAGAAAACACGAACAAAGAGAAGCTAATCTCTCGTGGTGCTTGTATCTCTTGGGGTCCAAAGAACCTCGGCTCTTGGTTGATTATGTCCTCAGTCCGTTGGATGGCTGAGAACACAGACTTCCGATACTTCACAGCCTACTCTGACCCAGAGGCTAAGGAGTTGGGGACAATCTACCAAGCCTGTAACTTTACTTACCTTGGGCAGACAAGCGGCACATCCAAACAATACCTCGATCCAGACCACCCAGAGAAGGGTTGGTTTAGTGGGCGAGAGTTTAGAAAGAAATCTAAATACTACCGCTATGCTGAAGCCATCGGCATAGACAAAAAGACTTGGAAAAGTTGGATGGGTGATTGGTCACCCGACTGGACTAAGGTCCCAAAAGACATCAAGGTAAAAATCAAAGCAGAGGAGAAGAGATACAGGGATAGTTGTAAGTCCAGAGCAGTCCCAGCAAAGCATAAGTATGTTTGTATCCTCGGACCAACACAGGGCGAGACAAAGTATTACAAGCGAATGTTTAAGAAGTTAAACCCTAAGAAATTTAATTTACCTTATCCTCAAGAAAGAGGAAAATAATACTTGACTTCTACCTCGACCTCCCTTATAATCTATACATACTTTACCAAGGAGATAGTGTGAATAATATCGGTTATGCTTGTATCAACATGGATTTGTCTGAACAGCCTAAGTCTAAGCGCGTGACTACCAATAGATCTATGATTAAACGTACCTTCCAAGAGAAGGGCGTTGCATACGCTTCTGAACTGGCGTTGGCAAACTGCCGAGACCTTCTCACTATCTTGAAGTGGAACGAGGCACACGGGTTCAGTTTCTTTCGTTTATCGTCAGACCTGTTCCCGTGGGCTTCCGAGTATAAGATATCTGACCTACCAGACTTTGACGACATCTGCTTGGCTCTACAAGAGGCTGGCGATTACATTGAAGACCATGGTCATCGTATCACATCTCACCCCGGACCATTCAACAAGTTGACTTCGCCAAGGGAAGAAGTAATCCAAAACACTATTCGTGACTTGGAGACACACGGCGAGGTCTTTGATATGCTTGGCTTGTCCAGAACACCATACAACAAACTAAACATTCATGTTGGTGCTCACTACAACGACAAGCCTATGGCTATTGCTAACTTCAACAAGAACTTCCACAGACTATCAGATGCAGTCAAGTCTCGTCTCACAGTAGAGAACGACGACAAGGCTTCTCTATACTCTACCAAGGAATTGTATGATAGCATTTACCAAGAGATTGGTATCCCTATTGTCCACGACTTCCACCACCACCTATTCTGTACAGGTGGGCTAGACCAAGAGGAGGCTCTGCTTACTGCTGCTATGACTTGGGGCGACATTACACCAGTCGTTCATTACAGCGAGAGCAGACCTATTGAGCAGAACGATCCCAAGATTAAACCACAGGCTCACTCTGATTACATTTACAACAAGATTGAAACCTACGGGTTAGATGTAGATGTGATGGTAGAAGCCAAGGCTAAGGAACGAGCAGTACAAAAATACAAGGAGATTTGGAAATGAATTTAAAGTTTTATAGATTAAGAACAAATGCTAAACTACCAGTAAGAGCACACAGGACAGACGCAGGTATGGACTTGTTCTATTGCCCCAATGGTAACCGTGGAGTCTGTACGGAAGACAACGGCGACTACTGGATCCCAGCCAGAGGAAGCAGCCTCGTCTCGACTGGGCTAAAGACAGAGATCCCAGAAGGCTATATGTTGGAGGTCAAGAACAAGTCAGGCATTGCTTCTAAGCGACAACTAGTTGTGGGTGCCTGTGTTGTCGACCCCGGCTATGACGGCGAGATCTACGTCAATCTACACAACATTGGCGTGGAGACACAGGTAATCAAACCGGGAGACAAGATTGCTCAGGCAGTTCTAGTCCCAATCGTCCATTGCGGCATCGAGGAAACTACCGAGGATAATCTCAATGGTGGCTCTTCTCGCGGCGAAGGGGGCTTCGGCTCAACTGGTGACCGCTGATGGGTAAGTTCTCCAAGAAAGTCGGCAGAAAAAAACAACTTGATGCCAAGCAAAAAGCAGAAGACAAACTCGTTCATCAAGTGTCCATGTTTGGATTGCGACCTGATGCTTGCTCAACCTGTTCGGCTCCCTTTGATAAGAATAGCCGGGAAATGGCCATGACTTGGAGAGTTGTTGTCAATGAGAAAGAAAAGAGAGTAACCCTAATCTGTCCTGACTGTCAAGAAAAGATTGACGAGGGCATGCAAAAAGTATTTGGAGGAAGTGATGACGAAGCAGGAATTTAAAGAGTTTTGTAATGAAAACAACCTACGCTATAAGAAAGATGCTTGTGGAGATCCTATCTCGCCCAGCAGGAAAGGCTTGAAGACAGACCAAATCTATTGGACTGGCGAAGAGGAGCTTGGCATTTATGCCGAGAGACTAACACAGAAGAAGTTTACTTTCTTAAAGAAGAAGCTAGTTGAAGAGTATGGTCTCAAGCTACACCAAGACGGAGATACAGACTCCACGTTCACAGCAACTAAAGAACAAGCAATCAAAGTCGCTTCCTTCTTAGGCTGCGCTAAGAATGCTGTATCCCAAGAGACACGAGATAAGATGAGCAGACTTTTAAAAGAGAGGTTGTATAGTGACTAGTATAAGTTTTGATGATGTTTTACTGGTACCACAGTATTCAGACATAGAAAGTAGAAAGAGTTTAACAACCAGTAACGAGTTGGATAATACAACCACACTACAACTCCCGGTCATTTCCAGTCCGATGGACACTGTTACTGAAGTCGACATGGCTTTTGCTATGGATACTCACGGGGGGCTTGGTATTATTCATCGATATAATAGCCCAGCGGAACAAGCCAAGCTGGTTAAGGCGTCTAAACTAAAAGGAATGACTAATATCGGTGCAGCCATCGGCGTGACTGGCGATTATTTAGAAAGGGCACAGGCACTCGTAGAGGAGGGAGCCAATGTTCTTTGTGTTGATGTGGCTCATGGTCACCACTCCATGACGAAGGAAGCATTGCGAGTCCTTAAGTTATCCTTTGATTCGTCGGTCCATATCATGGCAGGTAACGTAGCCACAGGGGAAGGTGCTGTAGATCTTGCCAATTGGGGTGCCAATAGCGTCCGCGTTGGAATTGGTGGAGGCTCAATTTGCTCGACTCGCCTTGTTTCAGGTCATGGTATTCCAACCTTCCAAACAATTATGGAGTGCGTTACTGCTGGCTGTCCGGTCCCCATCATCGCTGACGGTGGGATAAAAACAAGCGGAGACATCGTAAAGGCTCTGGCTGCTGGCGCTGACTTCGTTATGCTTGGCTCAATGCTAGCAGGGACAGACCAATCCCCCGGACAAGTATTCGACAACGGCAACAAGAGATACAAAGTCTATCGAGGTATGGCGTCAAGTGAAGCCCAAGTTAACTGGCGGGGCAAGACCTCTACACCAGAGGGTGTTTCCACTACCATTCCATACAAAGGAGATGTGAATAGTATTTTGGCTGATATAAAGGGTGGCATCCAAAGCGGTATGTCTTACTCTGGCGCAAGGACTATCAGGGACTTACAAGCCAAGGCACAGTTCATTCGACAGACACCAGCCGGTCAGGCAGAGAGTTACACGCACATATTATCGAGGAATAAATGAGTATAGAATTAAAGCCAGACCCCAGAGAAGAATATAAGCAATTATGTTTTACCTGTAGCAATAAATCTCATGCTGATCTTAAGATACGATTGATGTATGACAATTTAAGCCAAGGAGCACTGTTTAGGATCCTCATGCACGGGTACATTCAACAAGATGAGAACATAATGAACTTTGTAGAAAACTTCAAAGAAAGATATGGAATTCAAAAGAAGAATTATATTAAAAAATCAAAGAGTCTTTTAGCTAAAGGTAGGCAGATGACTAGCGACTTTGCTTTAGATCCCGACGAGTTGGAAAACATTTTTGATTTAATAGCACAGGAGCACCCAGAATTATGAGAGAATGTTGTGAAAAATGTATAGAATATGATGTGTCGTGCCCAACGGAGAATTCAGATTGTCGACATTGGATAGATTACGACGATGATTCTAACTGTACTCTGATAGCGGTTGATAACAACAAGAGTGATCCAATGACCTTGAGGGAAGTGTCGAAAAGAATGGGTGTATCTTTTGTTAGAATTAAGCAAATTCAAATGGCTGCTGAGAAAAAATTAATAAGCTATAGAAAAAAAAATGAAACTTTTTAATATTTAATAAAAATGTAATGCTTTTATCACACTAGGTCACTATTTACTAGTGCTATTTGTATCGAAAAAGGAGATATATACAATGAGTAAGAAGAATCTTTTAAGCGAATCTACAATTCGTAAATTTATGAAATTGGCTTCCATTGAGCCTTTGGCTAGTGATTTCTTGGGTAGAATTCAAGAGTCTGAAGAAGAGCTTGAAGAAGCCAAAGAAGAAGACATGGACGAAGCCAAAGAAGAAGACATGGACGAAGCCAAAGAAGAAGACATGGACGAAGCACATTGCGGTGGAAAAAGAGATGACGAGGACAAGATGGAAGAAGAACTCGACATCGATGAGATGGGCGGCGACATGATGTACAAAGATGACGAAGACATGGACATGGAGATGGACATGGATATGGACGCAGAAGAAGGCGGCGATAACATGATTGACTTGGATGTCTTCTTGAGTGCTTTAGAAGTAGCGCTTGAGAAAGGTTCAGGGCAAGAAGCGGATGTTACCTTTGACGCCGAAGAGGAAGATATGGACATGGATATGGACATGGACGCCGAAGAAGAGCCAGAGATGGACATGGGTGACGAAGAAGAAATGATGGAGCAAGAAGAAGATCTTGCTGAATCCATTTACAAGAAAGTTTTGGAAAAACTTACTCAAGAAAAATAAAAAACACTTGTTTTTTTAATATCTCTTTGTTACAATGAGGGCGATCAATATAGGTCGCCCTTTTTTTTGGAGTCTTTATGAATATGTGGCTAGCCGCAAGTCTTTTTTTCGGAGGAGCCCTATCCTCTGTCGTAATCTCTAAATTTTTGAACCTTTACCAAGGCTTACAATTCACCACAGAACTAACACAGCAACTTGTTAATTTCCTTGCCATGGCATCCCAAGACCTCTCAATGACATTAAAAATGAAGTATGAGGCTTTGGAAGACGCGAGTGTGGAAAAAGATGAGATAGAAAAGATAATTCAAATTGACAAGCAAATAATACGAGCTTGGAAATTGTCTTTCGCTAAGAAAGTTTATCCTTATTATCCGAAAAGATTTAGAAAAATGCTACTTACATTTGATTGGGATGGTGCTTTACGCCCTTTGGATAATATTTACTATAATAAACCAGAGTCAAAAGACAAAGGGGGACAAAAACATGAGCAAGACTAAAACGCCAAAACCTGAAAAGGTTTCCGATATCGAAGAAGAAGTGGCAGAGAAAACAGATGAAGAGATACAGCAGGAACTAGCTGGAGCACTAGAGGACTTATTTCAAGCACAGCCTCAAGAATCGCCTATGCGAATCGCAGAACTATATGGTGTAATAGACGAGGAAATGGCTAGCAACATTGTAGCCTCCATGCTCATTTTGAGAAATACGGGAAAAAATACCACCAAGGAAGGGGGGGAGGACACAGAGGCATATACGCCATTTGAACTTTTCATCTCCACCCCCGGAGGTACAGCCGTCGACATGTTTGCCATCTACGACACCATGCGTATGGTAAAGGAAGACTGTGAAATCCACACAATCGGCATGGGAAAGGTAATGTCAGCAGGCGTTGTACTGTTGGCCGCTGGCACCAAGGGCAAGCGCAAGATTGGTGCCAACTGTAGAGTAATGATACATAGTGTGATAGGCGGACATCACGGCTCCATCCAAAACCTAGAGAACGAGATGGAAGAGGTACGCTGGGTACAGGATCAATATAACAAGGCTCTGTGTGAAGAGACAGACCTGACACCAAGGATGCTAAAGAAACTATTGTCTCGCAATGTGAATGTATATCTCACAGCACAAGAAGCAGTTGAGTATGGCATCGCAGACATTATTGTATAAGGATAACAAATGAAAATTACACTACAAGAACTAAAAAATATTATTAAAGAAGAGATGGGAGATGACCCAATCGTAGATGTTCCCGGCATGGGTCGTCGCAAGTTAAGCAAGGTAAAGGCAGCATTAATTGATCACCTTATCGAAGCAGCCGAAGAAGTTATGACAGAGCCAGCATCTTTCACCCACTTGAACTCAGGGGTAATCCAAGCACTACACCAAGCACTCAAGGATAACGACGCAGTATGAAAGAGATACTAACAGAGTGGAGAAAGTTTGTAAATGAAGGTCTATACGATTCTTTCAGGACATCTCGTGATATTGAGGATTACTTCAAAAAGCCCGACTCAACAATCGATGAACTAATACAAGAAGTATTGAATCAGGCTGAAGAACTGGTGTATTTCTTGGCACCACCAGACCCAGAAGAGTTTGAGGATAGGTACGATGACGATAAAGAATCTATCCAAAGAATTATGTCTGATATAAATATTTATATGTCAAACTGGCTTGGAAACCACGAAGTAAAAGAAGAGGACAAAGAAAAAGCAAACGCAGTAAAAACTTTTGTTGATTGGCTCAATAGAAACCTTGAAGAAATGGTAGAAATATCTTATTCAGCAGAGGAGTGGAGCGACCTCGATTCAAAGTTGCTTAGGATTTTGACCCACATAGCAAAGGACACCCGCCCCCACGGTCCAGAACGACTCCGCACTCCCCAAAGTATGGATATGCTCTTATCGTTGGCACCACAACTGGATAAGTTTTAGAGGATAAAGAATGAAAGAACTACTAACAGAGTGGCGAAAGTTTGTAAATGAGGCAGCCGACTCCTATGAAGAACTAAACCCCCACAACATCCCCGGAACGATGTTGGCAGTAGACACTATCAGGAATGCGATTGAGAGCGGCGTAGAGTATGACCAACTCGGATACAGATACTCAGACTGGAGCAGAGAACTAGGTGTCATTAGGATAAAAGCCAAACAGTTAAAACAGAACCCAGAAAAGTATACCAAGCAGTTTGAAAAGTATGGCTCACACGCCGTGCCTTGGCTTGAAGGCGTTGAGGATGTCGGACAACTTGCTGATGATATGGCTACCTTTGGTGAGTGGATTGAGAAGTCTTTTCAGAAGTGGGTTGATGAAGGGCAAGACAGGGACGACGGAGAAACCTTGATAACAAGGATCCAATCCGTAGGCAGAGCACCAGAAATCTTAAGACAGTTTGCCCCAGTCTTACATAAGTTTTAGAGGATAAAGAATGAAAGAACTAGACCAACTTGTAGAAAACTTCTTCCAGCCTAAGCGAGATACACTTGGGTTAGACCAACTCGTTGAGATGGTTGAGGACTTGATGAATGAGAGGAAAGAAGAGTTGGGTGAGATAGCCGAAAAGATTATAGCCATCCTCAAAGCAGAGAAAGACGAAGACGGCAATGTCGGCTCCTTCCCTGTCTTTGCGCCCGATGCTACACTGAAGGGAAAGGTTACAGGAAAAACCATTACTTTAGATAACACTGGCAGCCGGGAAATGAGAAAGAGCCTATTAAATAACAAATTAGGTTCTGACGACGACTTTGATGTTGAAATTGTCAAGGTAGGAGCCGGAACTACGGCAAAAGTGAGTTACCAAGGGGGTCAACCATTTAGTTTAGTTCTGAGGCAGGGCAGCGTTCCGAAGAGCATCGCAAATATCGGAAACTTCGCCGAAGGCGTAACAGCATATGCCTTGGCAGAAAGAGTCATACAATACAAATCGGGGTATGACCAAACTAAAACAGGTGATCTTGGATATCCACAGACAGCACCAGAAGATATTTCTATTGACGACATTAAAAAACTCTCCAATGAAATAGAGTGGGACACAGTAGAAGAAAAGGGAGACAAGAGAACTCTAAAGAAAAAGAGATTTGAACTTGATGACGGAGATTTCCTTGAGCTAACTATTGGATTAGATAATATTACTTGGAAAGACTTGGACAATATTGATAAATGGAGCTTCGCAGAAAGCACTGTCGCCTCTGCTGTCAGATTTGCAAACAGCAAATTTTCCACCGGCTTTATAGACTCAAGTATGGGCGGTATTGACCGCAGGAAAAAGAAAGACGGCGATGTAATAGAAGTGACCGCAGACGGAGTTAGCGACCAAGAGGGCACTACAGCAGACTTAAAAATTCAAATGAAAACCGCCGATGGAAACTACATCAGAAACTTGAAGACAGGCAACATATCTCTCAAAACTAAGAACACAAAGCAGTTGGGACAGGCGGGTAAGAAAAAGAAAGATAGTGTAAAGAAGTTTGTAAAATTCTTCAGTGACCTCTACGACTACCATCTGACTCCTCAAGAGTTGGACGACTTCACAACTCTTCCCAGAGAAGACCTTTTTGGGCAGACGGGATATTTTGACACTCTGTTTGATAATGTCATAGATAGAGTAGAAAATATGAGCACACCAAAAGAGGAGTCGTTCATAAGAAGATTGTCCCGCTTCGTTGTAGACACCGCTGGGGGACCTGACATTACATTGATTAAGTTACTGGACGATGACTATGTTGTATACGACTTGGCTAAAGAAATTGTTGAGGACTTTGATATCAAACTTGAGAAGGTCATGACGAAAAGCGGTATCCCATATCTGTACACTTACATAGTTGGTAGACAGGGTACCGAATTGGCAGGAGAAAAACTACAGCTTATAACTATGCGACCAAGAAGAGACGCCGATGGATTCCGATTCTATGTAGAGCAAGGCGACCACTACAATGCTTTCTATAAGTACGAAAGAGATCAGGTTAAAAAAGAAAAAGAAGAAGCCGAACAAAAACCCTTGACAAACCCACCACAATAGACTATACTATATCCACTAGACCAACAACGAGGTAGAAATGTCTAAACAATATGAATCAGGTCAGACCCTTCAGCAGAAGATTGCCAAGGGTATTGATGTCTTGGCTGATAATGTAGCAGCCACCATGGGCCCACGGGGTCGCAATGTCATCCTACACCAAGAAGGTTCCAACCCAATCATCACAAAGGACGGAGTAACAGTCGCCAAGTTCGTTGACTTGGAAGACCCCTTTGAGAATGTCGGCGTCCAAATCCTAAAGCAGGTAGCAGACCAAACCAACACAGACGCAGGTGACGGCACCACGACATCCACAGTCTTGGCTCGTGCTATCTACAACAACGCACAGAAATATATTGCTTCAGGTGTCTGTCCCGTTGAGATTAAGAGAGGCATGGACAAGGCAGTCGCACAGGTAGTGAGCATATTAAAAGAAGACTCCAAGCCTGTCAAGTCTAAGGAAGACATCAAGCATGTGGCAACTATCTCAGCCAACGGTGACAAGGTTATTGGTGACCTGATTGCTACCGCCATCGACCAAGCAGGAAAAGATGGTGCTATCACAGTAGAAGAGGCTCGCTCCCTTGAGACAAGCCTCGACATCGTTGAGGGTTTCCGCTTTGATTCTGGCTACATAAGCCCCCAATTTATTAACAACGAGAGGCGTCACGCTGTCGAGTATGAGAACCCATACATCTTGGTGACTGATGCGAAACTTGAAACAGTCGAAGACATGCTCCCTGTTTTAGAGTTGGTAGCGAGAGAGGGCAAGCCATTTGTAATCGTTGCCGAGAATATTGAAGGTCAGGCACTCGCGGCTCTTATCATGAATGCTGTTCGTGGCACCATGAGGGTGGCAGCGGTAAAGGCTCCCCGTTATGGAGAGGAGAGGCGAGAGATTCTAAAAGACCTTGCTGTATCCGTTGGGGCAACCTTTGTCACAACAGAGCTAGGTCATGAGATGGGCGATGTGAAGTTAACAGACTTTGGTACAGCCAAGAAGATTAGTATCAGCAAGAGCATTACAACCATCGTGGATGGTCAGGGCGATGGTCAGAAAGTCCAAGAAAGAATCGAGACGCTCAAGGAAACAATTAAAGAAACCGAAAGCCTACAAGAGAGCGAGAAATACCAAGAAAGAATCACCAGACTGGCTAGCGGTATTGCCATCATCCGAGTTGGAGCAGCCACAGAGATTGAGATGGTTGAGAAGAAGCACCGATTAGAGGATGCCCTAGAGGCTGTTCGCTCTGCTAGGGAGGAGGGTCTGGTATCTGGTGGTGGCGTGGCTCTACTCAGGGTAGCCAACAAATTAGATGTTGAATGTGAAAACGATGAGCAGGAGTGCGGAGTCAAGATTATTAAAAGTGTATTGACTGCTCCAATCAAACAAATGCTTATCAACGCAGGGCAATCACCAGATGTTATCATTAGCGAGGTAATGAACCTAGAAGATGATAACATGGGGTATAATGTGGCAACAGGTGAGTTCGTTGATATGTACGAGAGTGGCATTATCGACCCGGTAAAGGTCACATCCTCTGCCCTAAAGAACGCTAGCAGCGTTGTATCTACACTAATTACTACGAACCATTGTATAATTCAAGGTAGTTGAAACTACTTAGATAGAGGTAAACGGAATGAAGATAAAAATTACAAAGACAATAGATGACAATCAGATACCTGCTGAAGTAAGGCGCATGTTGGATCAGTATAAAAACATTCTAATGTACACGATGCCAGATAAAATGTCTGCTATAGTCAGGGCTAGTCTTTCTACTGATGGTGCCGAATTCTTTTCGGCAATTCCACTAATAGATAATTTTAGACAAGAGCTAGCATCACTCGATGAGAATCTTAATGAAGTTCAAAATGTTCTGGCAGGTTACAAGGACGCTCTAATGCCTGAACCATCACAGCATCAGCCGGAACAGCAGCAGGACGAAGAATGGATAGTTAACGAGGAAGCCGAATACGAAAAGTTCATGGCGCAAGTATCCGACGCTGACGAGGTGGAAGATGAAGAAGGGTGATCTTGCTTGGTTACCATCGGCAACCTCGCTATTACAGTTCAATAGCGAGGATGACCCAGAGTCAGGTGTCACTTGCTTTTGCTACCCACAGGCTCCAACTCACGTTCTTGTCTTGGGAGAGGTAACAGATACGTATTACAAGATAGAATACCGTGGAGGAAGATGGGCAGTCCCAAAGCATTACCTCTATGAATTACAGGAGGCAACTAAACATGCTAGTTAAATTAATAGAGATCTACAACAAGAGGACCTTTGCTTCCAATAATGTTGGAAAGACAGAAGAGTTTTCTTTGCGAGAAGTCTTGGTTAACCCGGAGCACGTTGTATGTATCAGAGAGAATGACGCACTCAAGATAAAACTATCCGATACTGAACTAGGGCAGGGGATACATCCAGCCGAGGGCTTCACAAAAATTCATATTAACAGAGGGCAGTCGGGATTAGACTTGGATGTAGTTGGAGATCTTAACTCAATTCAAAATAAGTTGTTGGGTAATAAATGAGCAAGAAAAAAGACGAAAAATTAACTTACGCCTTAACAGAGGACTCTGCCATTAAGCAAATTACACAGGCGAATCAACTTCGTGACAGAGCAAAGTCTTTATTGAAGACATATATGTGTGAAGAACATGAGTTGAAGTATGAGGAAGAGGTTGTTCAGAATCTAGCAGAGTACATGGCAAACACTAGATTTTATATTGATGTTTTGGAGAGACAGTTATTGTCTGGAGACAGAATCAAAAACAAGAAGACTGGAGAAGATAATATTGTTGTGCCATATGAAGATTTTACTTTGATAAGTAGTTACCTTGTGGTAACGGCGGCATGTGAAAACGAATTAGAAACGCTAGGCATATCGATGAGGGTACACTAATGAGCGAAACTAAACCAACAGAAGAACAAAAGCAGGAAGAGGCACAAGAGGTCGAGGTAGATCTCAAACCAAAGAAGCCAGCAAAGTTGGCTCCCCAAGGTATCCGAACCTTTACTGTGTGTCGGCTAAATGATGAGAGTGGTGTATCAGGCACCGGCATCGTCATCGAGGGTATTGTTTTAGCGACAGGGCAATGCGTTGTACACTGGTTATACCCAGCACCTCGTGGCTCTATCGCTATGTTTGATAGTATCAGCGACTTCGCCACAGTACACATCAAGCCCCATCCGGGCAACGAGTCTATTATTACCTATGAGGATGGAGAGCAGGTTCACTATCGTGACGATGGCTCTGTCCTTACCAAGCCAGCACCAGAAGAAGAAGAGGAGAAAAATGAGAGTAGTTGAAAAGCCATGGGGCAAAGAAGAGATTTGGGCAGAGACAGACAAGTACCTTGGAAAGTTTCTGTATATTAATATTGGAGAGATGTTGTCTAGACAATACCATGAGGTGAAGGATGAGACCATATGTGTTGTCGAGGGTATCCTGATGCTTGAACTAGGCAAGCCAGAGGAAACTGGTTTCAAAAGAGTTTATCTTACTCCCGGCTCGACCTTCCGTGTGAAGCCCGGAACAGTTCATCGTTTCTGTGCCTCCACAGTTAATGTAAAACTAGCCGAAGTTAGCACACCAGAGATCGACGATGTTGTAAGGCTCGAAGATAAATATTCAAGATAGGCCCTTGACAACTAAAAATGTATGTTTATACTGTTATTGTAGCGGGTGGCAGATAAAGCCATCTCAGAAACTGTAACGATTAAAGTTAGTTAGTTTATTTCCCTTTATTTAATACGACAAAACCTTTTAGAAACGGCGCTTCTCAGCGTCGTTTTCTTTTTCTGAGAGATATTTATTATAACTCTTGACAACAGTCGTTTGCTTTGATAGAGTACATAACAACGGAGGTAAGGCAATTTGAACAACGCAGAATACAAACCAGAGTTAGAGTATGATATTTGGCAGCCAAGCGAGATTAAAGGCGGTCCTGATCTGAACGTAACAATCAGACTGATGCCCATCACAGAGAGAGCAGAGCAGCGTATAGAAGAGTACGGTGATGTGATGAAGCTCATGCACATCTCCCACTCTGGTCCTTTCGAGTGTAATGAAGAGCAGATTCTAGTAATGTCCCTTAACGAAAAGTGGCAGGGTTGGTTTAGAAATGGTACCGATGTTGACTTTGAATTGACCTAAAGGCATTACGTAAAACTATTTATGTAGATGAATATCTACGAAGACATAGGTAGCATACCAGTAGGATCTCTTGTCGCCCTAACGGGTTCAGACGATAGCCCTATAGGTGTAGTGCTAGATCAAATAGAGGTAACCTCATTTCCAGTTAGCATGAGTCCTAGAACAAAAATGGAGTACAGGTGCTACATGGTAGGAAAGAACGGCAAGACGGCAACGATGACGTTTTCGGAGCGCGACCTCGTGGTATTGGTATATGGCGTTGGTTAGCAGCCAATCGCCGGATTTTTTTGCGGGAATTTTTTTATGAACTCACTTACAGACGAACTACTTGGCATTAAGGCAGACAAATTTGCGGTAGGCGACCTAGTTAAAGCTAAGGCAACTTCTGATGCAGACGGCACACCTTGGTTGGGTATCGTAACTACTGTTACCATATTGAAAAGCAAGGAAGGGCAAATAAAAAACTTATATACCGTTGATTGGATAGACAGGCAGGCAATGGAAATATTATGGTATGATTGGTATGATGAAGATTTGATGCTGATACAACCGGGCGCTAGCTGCTAGGGGGGAACAGTGTTTGAAGGGAAGCAAGTACAAGGTAGGAGATTTGGTCTCCTGTTATTACAAGACTATCCCCCCTTCACCAACATGGGATCCTTTCGTTGAGGGCAGACCTGCCATCATATTAGAAGTCCGACAATTCACAAACATAAGAGTCAATAAGGGAGCCAAATTCCACTACACTGTCTCTGTATCAACCTTTGAAGGGGGGACAGCTATAAGGCTGGTAAGTGAAGAAAATTTGCTACCCTACAAAGACATTCCCGACTTGGATAAAGAGATAGACGAGTTGGTAATGAACTACTACAAAAAGTATCCTCTTGCAACAGACTAGAAAAAAAATTTAAGAAAAAGAAGAAAATACTTTACAAACGTATTTTCTTCTGATAGGGTATATATATTGAGTCGAGGATTTAAGGCTTTTAAATCCATGGCTCTTTTAATTAGCACATTGCAAGAGATTGTAATGTTTATATAAAAGGAGACAGTCATGAGCACTGTTAAACGTATCGCCAAGCGACGGCAAAAAGTCGTTGATGTAGCCCTTGCATCGGCAGCAAAAGCTGTAATTCAAGAAATCAATAACAACCCAGAACAAATCGAATTGTCAACCGAGAGAGCGGCAAACAAAGCAGTGGAGGACACTGTGAACTGGAACCATATTGTTATTGCACCAATGGAATCGAAAGATATCCCGATTGAGTATTTTATTAAAAACGTATTCCCAACTCTTTACTTAGACCCATCGTTTCAGGTCGAGAAGACACGATGGACCGTTGAAAAAGAACAAGCATACATCATCAATAAGTTTCTTGGTCTTGCTCGTAGTCCTTTGTCAATCGCAGATATCACACAAGGCGATGGTCCGATGCGAAAGCATTTTCAGCTGCAGCTTCAGAAGGCTCTGACTGCGGCGACGGCCGATGGCAACAACCGAGGTGAAGCTATTATTCGATTCGTTAATGATGAGTTTCCGATTGAATACTCTTCTCCATGCGGTCGGTTTGTCCTGAACGGGACATTTAGCCAGTTACCCGAAGGTTTTAGAAAGATGTTTTTGTCAAAAACAATTACGTTGCATGTATATGAGGTTCGTCAACTTAGCACATTGTCAGAACTCTTCATCGGTCTTAATGATGGTGAGCCACTTAACCATCAGGAAATCCGTAACGCATACATCGGCGACCCTGCAAAGACGGTTCGTAAAGCTACTCGCAAGCTCGTTGCTTCCATGCTGCCATTTTCATTTAGTGCGGGACTCAAGGACATTGCCACAAATGATAGACGCTCAGGCGATGAATTCTTAGCTCAGTGGCTGTGCCGCTTGAATCTTCCAGTTCGTAGCACCAAGAACGTCAACCACGAAGCTCTTACAGAAATGTACCGCACCAACAATGTCGATGGTACCATCTATCCTTTGTTTAGGCAGCATGTGGATTTGATCGCTGGTTCGTTTAGTCATGCCTCTGCGAATGACATGGTACCGGCTATTGAAGATACCATGACAAAATCACGACTGGCAAACTATATGATTTTGCTGGACCTGATTTTGACCTCTGGGTATACCATCTCCAATGTTGGTGCTATCTTCGAGTGGTTTTTGGAAACAGAACCTGAGCGATGGTTGAAGGAGCCAAGCCCAGCGGTTGTTGCTGAACAAGTCAAGAAGGCAAAAGGTAAAAAGGAAAAGGCTGAAGCAACACTGAAGGCACTCAAGGATAGATATTCTGAATGGTGTCGACAGGCTTTGACTAACTCCTCCAAGGTAAAGAAGCGTACTGCTCTTATCCAAGAAGATCTTGACAAGGTTATCGCTGAGTGGCAATCATCTAGCGTCATCAAGTAAATCCCCCCTCACTTTTCCCTTGAAATTCCTTTTCTTTTCTGATATACTACTTACCACCATTGACGTGTAAGGAGTATACAATGACAAAGCTAAACATCATCTTGGGAATTACCCTAAGTCTTTTAACCACCTATGCCTATGCTGAAGAGGGCACCCCACCTAACGAAGTGGAATCTGAAGTAAGCGAGACAGACACTTCGTTTGTCGGGGCTCGCATCCTCAAAGAAGGTGCCGAAGTATCTGGGGGAGAACCTTACACAGGCATTTACGAAGACAATGAAACCCAAAGCTACGGCTTCTGGCAAGGGGACACGCTCTTCTTTGGCGCAGACAACGAAGCAACAGGCAACACCGTCGATGGCGTGGCTGAATTCTATTGGTTCGAGTCATCCATACCCAAGTCGGCTGATTTCTATGTGATGGTTTTAAAAGTTAAATCCTCGCCAAATATCATCGACGACTGGCAACTAGCCCAAGAAGACAACTGGCTTGGCGAGTTCCTTTACGACATCCTACCCGCACAATACGTTGATGTAAAGATGAAAAATAGTGGTGAAGCCGGGGCTATTCGTTGGGACTGGTCTGTTCCATTCCAAAACTATAAGTGGGAGCCCATCAAGACAATTAACATCCAACAGTCTTACTCCGCTGGTTATGATACCTCTGTCTCTGGTGGTGCTAATGGTGATGTAGGTTGGAAGGGAGAGTTCAAGGAAGCAGGTGTCCTAGCCGATGCTACTGCTGGTGTGAACATTCAGTCCAAGGGGTACGTTAATGAATCTTATATGGTAGCTTCCCAGTATTCTGTTACTCTGTATAAATGGGAGATGGTTGTGCTAGGTGGTGCTGATGATATGATCTGGAATCTAATCATCAGCACTGATGGTTCAACTGCTAATGATTCTGCTTACCATGAATACTTCGTTGTTATTCAAGCACCGCAGGGAGAGTTGGTTCACATAGAAGATATAAACATTGGTGCTTCTTTCAGGAATCCTAACGCTCTCTGGTTTGATGGTTGGGATCATATCTCTATGACTCTTGGTGATGTTATATGGGGACCTCCAGTTGATATTGAATGCTATGAGGGTGATGAACCTCTAGAGGATGCTTGTGGAGGCGAAGGTGTTTGCGCTCAGTCCCAACCTGTTTGTGCTAAGGGTGAATGGTTATGCGTTACACCCGACTCCAAAGAGTTGGTCGAGCTTACCTGTGATGGATTGGACAACGATTGTGATGGACTAGTTGATGAAGAACTATACCAAGACTGCTCAACAGAGTGTGGTAAGGGGCAATCCCAATGTGTCTTGGGCTCTTGGGTATCTTGCGATGCTGACCTTCCAACCGAGGAAGAGTGCAATGGTGTTGATGATGACTGCGATGGTCTCATAGACAACTCCCCTGATTGCTATCCAGAGCAGGAAGACTTCTGGTGGGATGAGCAAGATGTAGCCGAAGAGGGAGACGTGGAAGTTGCCGACATCATTGAGGAAATGGATGTTGTTGAAGAAGACGCAGCCGATTCACCAAAGCAAGTTAGCAGACCTGATCCATTCGACGAGGCAGATACCTATGGAGATCCTACCGCGCCTTTCTCTTTCGCTGGTCCAGATGTAGCAGAGCCCCAAGAGATACTGGTTGAAGTATCAGAGAGCGGGGGATGCCATCAGACTTCTAGAATTAGTTCTTTTAGTATTTTGATGTTATTATTTGTCGGGGTATATTTCTTTGGATATGTGATCGGAAGAATCGGCAATAAAGATTGAAAAAGTCTTGACATTCGTCAAGATATCATTTAATATAACTCTATAACTTTATAAATGAGAGGAAAATAAATGCAGGACTTAGTAACTCAAATCATGGCTTTTGAGAGTGGCGAACTGGAGAACGGCAAGGTGTATGCCCTGTTTCAATTTCTACTTGATTCGGGCATGATTCACTCCTTGCAAGGCTCATACCAGAGAATGGCAGAGGATTTAATTTTGGCTGGTAAAATTGAAATGCCAAAGCACAACCACTAATGAAACCCGGAGATCTGATAAGGTACAGGGAAGTGATTAATCATGCGGAGGAGACGGTAACAGATTGGAAGCTAGGTGTGCTTATTAAAAAAGAATACAACACTTGCCACATAATGACCACAGACGCTCGGCTGATTAGATTGTGGGCTGCCCTCGTTCAGAAGGCTGGCAGGAAGGACAAGGAGAGGAAGGATGATAATGCGTAGTATTGGTTTTATGATGTTTATGTTTGCTGGTTGCGGTGTGGAAGACCCCGCTTATACTGGTGGAGCTATTTGGTATTCACCAGACGACAACCTACCGATGGCAGCACCAGAGTGCGTGGAGGTGGAGGAGCCCAATCCTTGGGAGGCTCAGGTCTGTGTTGAGAATTCTAGTGGAGAATGCTGTTACTGGTTGGAGAACATAGTAAGAACTGAGTCTGTTGTAGAATGCCGATACGATTGGTGCTACGACAAGTACGAATGTGAATGGCACCACGTTCTTTCACAATGCGACGGTGAGTGATGAAAAAACTTATTATTATCACTATGTTATGGTCCCTCCCTGCTCTCGCAGAAGAGCCAAAGTCAGTCCTTTACAACTGGCAGACCCGCTGTGCTTCCTGTCATGGTAGCGAAGGAGATGCTGAAGACTTGTATGACTCTGCGAAAAACGATAGTGCCGAGTCTATCTTGGCGAAGGTCCGTATCTGTGAGAAGAAAGACAAGAAGAACATTCCCCTAACCGAAGAGGAGATGAGGGAACTGTCAATTCACATTGAGTATAGCGCATTGGTCAAGAAGGTCTTAGACCGAAGAAAGAGGCTACAGAGCGAACTTAATCACATCAAGAGAGATTATAAAGAACTCCCAGAGTGTGAGAAGGTTCAGGAGATCTGGCCGTGGAAATAGGCGACTTGGTAAAGCTAAAAAAGGGGTTGAACTATTCCGCAGACAACAGAGATATTCTAGGGATTATCATAGATAAGCATCAAATAACCTCGGCTTCGACAAGGGATCACGGAATAAAAGAAGAATATTTGGCTACGGAATATCAAGTGAACATAATTACTAACAACAAAACTGCTTGGTATATTGATGACAGTTTGGAGTTGGTGAATGAAAGTTGGTGACTTGGTAAAGCATAAAGAAACGGGTGAATTGGCTATCGTGACGGCACGAGGTGAGGGAGAACTTGAGATATGGATGACCCTCATACCATTCAGGGGCTCGGTGTTAGGACAGGATATAGTTTATCTAGTAGAATATTTTGATGTAGTAAGCCCAGTAAAGGAAGAATAATTGGAAGAGAATAAATTTAAGAAAGGGGATTTGGTAAAGAGAATGATTGCCACCCACTACACTGACCATATACGTTCAGACGCTAACGGAGTGGTTACAAGAGTTTTTTACCCGTTAGCCAGAGTGTATTTCTACGACACCAACCGGGAAGAGATATGGAATCAAAAAGTATTAGAATTAATATCATCAAAACCTGAGAGAGATTAATGGAAGAAAGATATAGCAAATCCATACACCTATACGACGACGACATTGGTAAGGTGGAATACGTCGACCACATGGGAACAGACCTGACAATCGTTAACTCTGCGCGTGTGTCCTTCGGGGTAGAGAAGCAAGAACTTGACGAGAGGGATATAAAGTTAATCAAGTATCTTATCAAGCACAGGCACACTAGCACTCTGGAACACAACGTCATGACGTTCAGGTTCAAGGTGCCCTTGTTCATCCGCAGCCAGCATCACAGGCACAGGACTTGGAGTTACAACGAGATTAGCAGGCGATACACAGATGTTAATCTTGAGTTCTACCAGCCTAACCAATTTAGGACACAGCATAAGTCTAATCGTCAGGCTAGCAACAACGAACTGGTCGACCCTGTGATGATGCGTTACGAGGACGGCGGTGTGTTGACTGCTGCCGGTGCCCTTCGACAGCACCATGAGAGATCACTTCACTTATACAATGAGATGATTGAACTCGGTGTCTGTCGAGAGCAAGCGAGAGGTGTCTTGCCCCAGAACTTATACACAGAATACTATGGTAGCGTTAATCTAAATAACCTGATGAAGTTCATCGGGCTGCGCTCTCACGACGGAGCGCAGTGGGAAATCCAAAGGGTGGCCGAGGCTTGTCTGGACATAGCCGAAGAACTCTACCCTGTAACAGTCGGAGCATACAGAGAGGTACTAGATGAAAATCGGTGACTTGGTTGAACTTTCAGCAAAGGGCAAGAGTTTAAAATACTGTAAAGAGTTTGTAGGATTAGTGGGCTTGGTTAGTGGCATGGACTTCTCCGAGAAATACGGAAAGAAAGAGTGGTACTACATAGACTGGTGTGGAGGTAAGAAGCACCAGCCACATCTGAGAACTGACCTGAAATTTGTAGGAAAAAGATAATGCGTGTAGGTGCTCTGGTTTCTAACGGGGAACTAGGTAGGGGTCTCGTCATAGAAAATACCGGCTCAGGCTGGAAGGTGCATTGGTATGAGCGAGGCAAAGCAAATAAACTAATGAAAACAATTATCTACCAGACCAGCACATACCCGATCCATTGGTCTTGTGGGGGAGGTTTTGGTGCCGTCTCTGTTTTATCTTTGGGTACCTAAAAATAATGAAAAAAGTTCTTGACTTTGTTTTTAAAACTGGTATTATAGTGGAGTAACTTAAACAAAGGAGCAACAATGGCTTTTATCGAAATTGACTTGATGGGTGATGAGGACGAGATTCACACTGCTTCCACGGATGAACATCCACCAGAAGAAGTTGAACCTATGGATGACCTC
>UEXM01000698.1_pt1 | contig 33504 bp, 46 predicted proteins | sample 1796661 | NCBI WGS metagenome assembly UEXM01 (sample SAMEA4772469, study PRJEB27181) | metagenome
CAGCATCGGCAAAGCTGATAATATCAGCATCGTCGTTTAGGCAAAAGTTACGAAGCGTTCCATCGGTAACCTCAGCCGCAGTAAAGGACTTCAGGGCATCATCAGAGCTACGACGAACCTGTGCTACGAACTTACCATCAGCACGGGCTACGGTATCTCCAGTCGCCGCTAAGGTAGCCTGTCGTGTCCCTAGGCTACGAAGGGAGTAGGCGGCCTTGGCAATAAGGAAATCACCTGTGCGTCCATCTGCTTCTAGTGCTTGGATGTCCAGGGGTGCTACCACCTGAGCGTTCACAAAGGAGGTCAATGCACCGGCAGATACCTCGGACGCTGTGAAGTCCTGCTCGTGATTGTCGCTTCCTCGACGCACACGAACAACGGTAGGATCGCCACCAGTTAAACTACGGAGGCTGTATGCCGCCGCAGCGTTAGGAGCAATCTGCAGGACGCTCTCGCCCACCGAGTTCAGCCTACGCTGGCGACCCAGTGCTGAATCAAGGCTAACGTGCATATTAGACCCTGTGTAGTTGCACTAATCCACCGCTAATAGTAACGGAGGTAAAGTTGCCATAAACAATTGTTCCTGCTCCTAGAGTTGTAAGGAGGTCTGCGGAATTAGTAACATTAGTAGCTGTAAGCCCCGAAAGAGTTGAATCCTTCAGGAACTGGATAGCTCCAAACGAACCAGCAGTTGCTCCGTCAGCAGCATTGATTACTATTGAACCTACGGAGCTGAACTCCAGTGCGTTATTTCTTGAACTTGCCATAATTTATTATTATATCACGGGGGGTTACTATCGGGATTGCCGATTTACATAAGTAGAGAACCGCTTGTTCACGGTATTGTTATTAGAAATTATATCAATCTTCTCAAGCTCGAGGGCTAGGGCAACGGACGCTGTGTTTTCTTCAGCAAATGCCTTGTCAGTCTGGCCGTCCATACGAAGGAAGTCAGCATAGGTTGCGTGAGCAATGTAGGAAAAGAACTCCGCAGGGACCTCAACAGTGCTACCGGTAAAGTCCGACACGGCAGTCCCTGTTACATTAAATGGCGTGAACTCCTGCTTGTAAGTAATGAAAGCCGCATTGTCAGTTGTGGATACAACATTGAGTATATTAGCTCCAGTAAAATCCACAAAGAACTCATATTCATGTGCTGAGTTATTTAAGAAGGCTTGCTTCCTAAAAATACGGTTGAATGAACCAATAGTGGTCCTGCCGGTCTGAGCATAGGGTATGAAGTTCTTGCCCTCAACTAACAAGGAATCAGTTCCTGCCCGTGGGGTAAAGGTTACTACCTCTGTGATATTGTCCTTCTTGCTTACATCAGCCTCAATAAATTGTTGAGTCCCTGCTGAAACAGTAAAGGTTCCTGACTCTTGTTCCGTAGCTGATGCGGCAGTGTCCACTCGCCAAGCAGTTCCGGTGTTATAGATGATTACGGTATTAGTAGTCGCACCTTGATAAACATTTAAGCCACCAGTTGTGTTAGCACCTAATAGCTTGTAGTTCTGGTTAACTGTAGTGCTTGTGCTAGCTGTTGCCCCAGATAGTTGCAATGACAGTATATCTCTCTTCTCTGAGGACACAAAGTATCGAGGCCAGATTGGACTCTCGTTAAATGCTTGTAGGAACCTGCGGTTAATCAGATTAGCCACATCATCCGCTTCTGTAGGAGCAAATGATCCAACGCCAGCTAGGGATTGGATTAACTTAAAAAGATCACCGTACGTTCTGGTCTGCATTAGATTTTGTTTGGAGTAAGTTCTGGGAACTTCTTGTTGTAGTACTTTAAAAATTCTTTAGAATGCACAGTCTCTTGACCGTACTTCTGGACTAGTCGGAAGTATTCCCGGTGAGGAATAGTTGCAACTGGTTTGCCAAGAACTGGGTGGACTGTCCCCTTTAGTGCCTGGGCTTCTTTGGCTGCTTGAGCAACCCGTTCTTTCTCCGTCTTCTTCTCGAGATTAAAGCCGTTAGTGATCTCCTTCATAAAGGCGCGATCAATCTCTCCATCGGAGTACTTCTTTAAATTAGGAACAATGATATCCATATTAAAAAAGGCGGGGGGCCGAAGCCCCCCAACCAGTATTTAATTAGAAGCTCAAACGACGGATGCGAAGTAAGAGAGTCATCTCTCCACTTGTGCTTACGTCGAGTGCGCTTGCAGCGATAACAGAGATGTTACCGTCAGCAGCAGCTACAACTTTAGTGTTGTTTGCGTCACCGCCATCATCAAGAGCTGAACCAGTGTCAACTTTGATTTGTGCAGTATTAGCATTTGAGTTCAGGATGAATGCTTCCGTTACAGCAGAACCTGCTGTTACAGTTGCATCGTAACCAACTTTAACATTGGAAGAAACGCTGAACGCTTCAGTAATGTTAAGTGCAGCACCTTCGATGACATCACCTTGCTTGACTGGAATAAGAACCTGTGTGGTTGTATTTCCAGCGGCAGTTGTGAAGTCGCTAGGGCTGAGTTTGATTTCGTCTGTGTAGCCAGATGTTCCGGCTTCATTTACAGTTAAACGTGACATATTATTATATCTCCTTTAGTTAAGGGTTAGGTTACGTCTTGGATGACACCGTGTGCGCCAGGATGGTACACTCCGAGAGTCAATGCACAGTCAACGAATCCACGCTCACCGCCACCAAGGTTTGGAAGGCGAGTTGATCCCATTGGGATAAGCTCGTGAATACCGTAGTATTCTGGGTTGACGATGTAACCAGAACCAGTAGCTGTGTTGCCGCCAAAGTTTGGCGCGCAGTCAGGATTTTGGTTAACAATGGAGACAACACCGTGGTCGGACTCATAGAGGTCAACAGATAGCTTGATGCTACCGCTGTTGCCGTCGTAGTTCACCGAACGGATGTTTTCAGTTGCGCCAGCAGACACACGAGCGAAGTCAGCAATAACTTGACGTAGGCCAGTGTCAGCAACAAGCATAAGATTGCTTGCGGAACCAGTTACGCGGAAGATAGAGCTGATGATGCTGTTGAGATCGCTTTCGCTGAATGGAGAAGCATTTGCTTCAGCAGTTGTGTAGATGCTATCCGCAGGTGTGCGGAATGCAGCAGGAACGTCAGCAGGACCAGCAGAATCAAGCCAGTCACCAAGACCACGGAGGGCATTAGCAACACCAGCACCGTTTTCGGTAGCTGAGTCCTGAGTACCAGCGATAGTGGCTTCGATGTCGCGCTTGAGTTCACGGATAGCTTTGGCTTCAGCCTGAGCGATCTTGGCAGGACCTACGGAATCGACTGCTTCTTGCAGATCGGATACCATGTAGTCACGACGGAACTTTTGAACGCGGTTGCCGAGGCGAGCGCGGCCAGCGAATTGATCAGTGAATGCTGTAACGTCAGCACCTTCAGAGATGCCGGCAGTCTGTGGAGCCGATAGGCTGTCAACAGTCCACTCAACATTAGTTGCGGATGCACGTTGCTTGTTAGCAGACGAAAGGATAGGAGTCTCTTCGGGAGCGAGGATAGTCAAGACATCAGTCAAGTCTTCGCGATTGGAGACACCCGAACCTGTATTGGTAGTATCGAATGTATTTGAGAATGACATTTTATTTAATGATTAGTTTTAATGAGTTAAAGGCGTGAAGCCATTTGTAGTTTTCTAAGTGCGGCAAAATCACGAGCGTTACCCGATTTTTGGAATTGACTTTGCAAATCCTTGAGTGCCTTTGCAGTTCTTGATGGGGACTTAGCAGCGTTTGCATTACTTGTTGTCGCACCCTTGGGTGGTGTAAGTTTCATGCTTGGCTTACTTTCAGCTAGCGGTTTACGACCATAGATACTATTGGCTGCGTGAGCAAACCAGTAATCCAGTTGACCCGCAACATCTGGAGCTTCCCTTGATACGATCTCTTTCATTTTTTGAAAACGAGCATCGTTCACTGTAGCTTCATATTGTTTGCGTATATCATTGTCTTCGCCGTCGAGCCATGATAGCTCTTCTTTAGCCCTTTCCTTGAAAGCAACTTCCATATTACCAGCCTGTTCTTTGGCTTGTATTTTAGAAAGTTGATCCGGGATGAAGGTCTTCTTAGCCTTACGCGCCTGTAGTAGGGATTTACGGACTTCCGCTTTCGTCATTTCTTTGCCTTCGATCTCAGTAATGACATCGTCAGCCGCATAGTCAGCACCTTCAAAAAGAAGGTCCTCAGCCCAATCGACTATTTGCTCTATCTCTTCAGCCTTACTTTGCAGGGCTTGGATAGAATCTAAATCCCCGAATGGGTTGTTTTCTATTTTCTTTGTTGACTCCAGGGGATCTCGCTGTTGAAGCGAAGCCTCTAGTTTAGCCAGTTTTTCTTCTGCTGATTTTCGTCTTGCGGTAAGTTCCCCAAAACGAGCCACAGCTTTACTGCCTAACTTATCAGCTAGTTCCCGTAGTTCCTCTTCGGACGCGTTGTCCAAATCAATCTGTGAAAGAACATCCTCGGATGCTGATTCAACTTCTGGTTCACCTTCTTCGGCTTCTTGAGTTTCCTCAATGACCTCTTCGGGTGTCTCTTCCGTTTCCTCTTCGACAACTGGTTCTGATTCTTCCTCAGCACTTGGCTCAGGAGTCATCTGCCCCAATCGGCGATTTGCAAAATCCGTTACGGATATATTAGTATTGTCCACTGGTTTTTGATCTGCCCCAGAGTCGGCAGTCGTGATTTCATCTGTCATAATTTCCACTCATTTACGCCGAGAGATTGCGATGCGTTAATATAACACAGGTGAACAGTTGTTGTTCAGCCTAGAAATTTTCGCGGTGACGATTACTTAATTCCTGCCAGCTTGCTAACTGCAATAGCTGATCATAAGTAATAATTCGTCCTGATACCTGCTGAATAGTTTCGCTTGTAGCTTCGTGCAGTTCCTCGATAGCCTCTTCTCTGAGTTCATGTACCATCTTCATGAACCTAGCAAAAGCCTCATAGTTATGCAGTGTCTTTATGTCGTCTTGGATATTCATATTATTTAGCTGCGGAACGCATTACTTGAACCATTCTAGGACCTCTGGACTTTACCTGCTTGTACCATTTACTGTCAACCATTTCATCAGCGGCAACATTGTAGTCATTGTTCTTAAGGCCAGCCTTCATGTCCACAAATTTATTTAACCTAGTCAAACCTAGGTTGAATGCCATATCGACTAGAGTCATCTTAACTGCTTCGGGTCTTTTGGCAAAGTTAGGATCATAGGACTGAGCGTCCTTGAATGCCTGCGTTAGGCTGTGGTTGTATAGCGTCCTTGTTTCTCTGTCGGTTAGCTCCCGGCCAGCAAACAACTCATTGATGTCAATACCCTCTTTCTTGAGGAACTTGCGATTAGCGGAATCTTCAAGATTGAATCCAACCCCTATGGTGCGGTTACCCTTGCTGTCCTTGTACACCTTGGGCTTATTGCCCTCATTGAGTGAGAGCATGTCAAAGTAATTTTGTGAGCGTTGCTCTTGGACTCGTTTTGCAGCGAGTTGTTGGGTGCTTTGATTATCAGCCATAGTGTAAGTATTAGTTAATAAAATAATACTACATATTCTGAGTGTCAACACTGCCCATCTGTGCAGGTGCAGTGCCGACTCGACCAATCTGGGCGTTCTGTGCTTGCTGCATCTGGAAGGTGTATTGACCCTGGTATTTCTCCATACGTCCCCGGAATGCTTCATCCTGCTGCAGACGCTGTTGAATGTCTGGCTGTTGGGCGTATTGCTGGAGGACTTGCATTGCAATCTGCGCGCCTGTAGGACGGGCTGGCATTTCAATACCTGCAAAAATCTTTGTAAGATCATCGGTAACATTCTTAACCATTTCTTGTTGAGCATCTTGTGCGGGTTGCAGAACAGCGTCAGCCATAACTGGATCAATGCTAGCGGCTGCAATATCAAGTAGTCCATCAATATTCATTCGATTATTAACATTGAGTTGATTCAATGCAACAAACCCTTGTAGTTTCTTTTCTACTGTTTCTGGGTCGCTGTCAAGAACATCAAAGTTAATCATGATGTCAAAGTTTTCATTAGGATTCCCTTTGTTCATTACTTGGGGGTCAGGGATACCTGTTACCTGGAAGAAGACCTCATCGGGTCCGAACCTCTGAAAGCACTTATATGCCATGCGAATTACTTCGGATACGTGGCTAAGATACTTATCAACCATGAACTGCTGTCTGGATTGAGACATCGGATCACTTGGGTCAAGTCCAATCATTCTGTCAGCTTGGGTAATTAACGTACGTTCCATCTCAAGCGAACCTTGGTTATACGCAGGGGTAGGAGCGAAGTCCAAGTCACCCTTGCGGCGATATGGAATCATTCGACCTGGACCCCAGTCATTGGGTGCTTGGCCTACTGGGTGCAAAATAGGAGGCAGGGTAGCTAGGCTATTGCGGTCAATCCGCGAATCACGCTCCACTTTTACTTGATTCTGAATACCGCGAAGAATACTGGGAACGGTGGATACATCATAGAGACGCTTAGTGTCCTCAGACAAGCGTGTCACTACTACTGGATAGTCTTCGTATCCATTGAGTAGCTCAAACTTTGCGTATCCCGGAGTCCCAGTGCCGTCATCTCCATCAAAGTTCTTATGAAATACTGTACAATAAATTCCTTCGGATCCATCCTCTTCGTTAATAAGTCTTTGGTATCCGTAAACAATTTCAATAAGTTCATCAGCTTCGTATGCAGTATCGGTTAGGCTCATACTGCGGCGGCCTTCTTCGTATCTCTCAAGGCTGTCAATGTTCACGCCTCGGTATCTTTCGATCATCATATCCACGAAGTCCTGATCCCAACCGTCGGTTGTTACCTTTAATTCTAGTTCTTGTGGAGTATAATACGTTTTCCAAAAGCAATACGGTGCGCGCTGAGGATCTGTTACATAGGGAGGGAAAACAAAATCACCGTCAGGTGCTAGAGTCTTTACCTCTGGGCAATTAATTTGACGACGCACGACGGGCAGTTTCGCGATTCCTTTTTTGCGTAGATCCTTGAGTGCGGTCTTTGCTCGCTTTTCCGTAACGCCGTCAAAAACTTGCTGTAGAAGCAGGATAAGTTCTTCATCGTTTTCGCCTTGCTCTACGGCTTGAAAGATTTCTGGAGATATTTGTGCGATTTGCTGAAGGTCAATCTCTTGCTCAAAGGAGCGATCCTCCATGTGCCAGCCAACATAAGTGACTAGTAGTCCACGCTCGAGCAGGTAGTTAGCACCGAGTTCCATCTCCCTGTAAAAGCGGGGGATGTAGCCGGATCGTATCATCCACTTTAGGAAACCTGACACCAGTTTGCTGCGAGCAATGTCTCCACTCTCCACGGGGAACGCTCTGACGTTGGCTCTTTTGAGTGCAGAAATAAATAGCGATGCAAGTTTTGTAATGCGTTCATCAATAAGATGGCACTCGCTATCGCTTGCACCTTCCCAAGGAAATGCGTCCGACCCATGCTTGCGGTGATCGCGGCTCTTGCCCGGCCACCAGTTCCGTCGGTCGTCGTAACTCGTACGACATAAATCAAAATATCCTTCTAGCTCCGTTACTGTTTCCTCGTAGGCAAATCGGAGAGTTTGAATGTCCGGCTCGTCACTAACGTAAGTAAGGGCCTTTGAAATATTATTGTTCTGCATTTAGTCTATTTTTAATTAGTTGAAGCATACTCGCAAGATGTGTCCTGGAACTGCCTATCTTATCACATAACTCTATGTTTGTCATGGGAACTTTGGACTCATGCTTCACGTGACGCTTAAAGGTCTCCCACATTATTAGGCGGTCCCTGTTCTGCTGGTTCCATTTGTAATCCAGCGTTAGGTTCTCGTCCTCAACCTCTCCAGTCTCAAGGTTCCTTCCGTAAAATATCTTTGTTTTATCAACCTTTGACATAACGGTAGCTGACTCCTGTTTCTGATTCAATTGCCTCAAAGCAAATCATCTTACCTAAGAATCTATCCTTCAACCTGTTAGGCAAGAGGACTGGAACTTTCTTTCCGATTTCTACGAAGTGAACCATATTAAACCTAGGGTTCGGGCAGATTGATAGCACCTTGCCTCTGTAGTGCTTAGGTATTATTTCATTAATAAATAGACCATCGCACAGGATGTCTTGCCCCTCTGGGCTAATCCAAGTGTTCTTGCCTGTACCGCTGATGTATTCAGGGGGTAGTTTTTCTTGGGCGATTTGAAGTGCTTCATCAAAATCAGCATTATGATATTCGGTGAACTCAGTTAATTTTATTTTCATTAGTATCCTCCTTGTTGTTTTCTCGTGATCCCCATATCGGAGGATGCAAAGTAGTCCGGACCCATACCGCCATTTGACATTCGCAAATAACGTATGAGGTCAAAAAAGTCCTTGAGTGCTTCGTCCGCTTTACCAGCAGCGTTGTAATTAATCATGCTCTCAATAAGATTCCCGCAGTCCTGATGCACGTAGCACCGAGGTCTGTTAGCAGGATCAAGGTCATAGTTCGGGTTATAGAAGAACCAATCGTCCAAACTAGTGTTACCTATGCCCTCCTGCTGTCCATCCGATGGGGTAAAATTCATACCGAAGTCATAGAAGGACGTGAATAGATCAATATTGTTCTCATTTTCTTTGGCAAAGAATCTGGCGTCACCGATTCGTTCCGTGACCTCGATGCCTAGCTCCTCTTCAATCTCCTCAAATAGCTCGCAGTATCTTTGAACATCGTAGCCTATCTTCTCTGAGGCTGGACCCTTTCTCCATTTTGGGTCACCGAACAAAGCCCACTCACCATAGGTATCCCTGTCCGGCCACTCCCTTCGTATAAATATCTCCTCGTCCTCGGATACTCCTGCCCATATAGCTACATAGTTCCTAGCAAAGGCTGGGTCAACTACCTGATACCAGGTAAGGGACTTCTTATCAGGGAAGGTCATATCGTATTTGTTCGGCTCCTCGCTCAGAACATTGACCTCCGGACTGAAGTTAGGTAGCAGTGAAGTCATGGACTTCGTAGGTAATCCGTAGGCACGGACCATGATGGTATCACGGTTCGCGTTCTTTAGATCCTTGGCTATGCGGTCATAACCGCCAAAGGGGTTCTCGTCGGAGTGCAGGTAAACAACACCAGCATCTCGTTCGGGGCTGTATTGAATTACGGGAACCTGTTCACCATTCAGCAAAGAAGCAGTCTTAGTCACGAGCGTCTCAGCACCCTTTAGGTAATCCGAAACAAATGGTGTGTATCCGTCAATAGGGGTAAAGCCCAACAGCATCTTACTATCTCTGGTCGCAAGTCGGAAGCGTAGGGTGTTTACCAAAGCAGCGTCCCCTAAGTATTCGTCCAGCCAAGCCCCTATATTTGTTCCGCTGGGGTTACGGAAACCGAACTCAAAGCCCTCTAGGATTGTTTGGTTATTACTGAACTGGGTATATGTCTTGAAGTCCACCCTGGTCCTAGTGTCCGGGAAGATAAAGGAACTACCCGTGAACCCGTTCTGCATACTGAAGTTAATGTAACCATCGATACTCTTGGTCTTCCTGCGGAACTCCCTGGGCATCATCTCCCATACTGCCGCCTGTTGGACTTTGATTGATGTGTCCGCATTCTGACTGAAGCATACAACGTGGCCGTCCATGTTCTCGGTCACGGATTCCATGACCATCTTAGCGCATCCCGTTGTCTTCCCACTTCTGTTTCCCCCAAAGGTAATAACCTCGTCGTAGTCCTGTAGGGCATTTCGCATCCTGCTCCATCCCGGTAATTCAAATCCGTGACGAAGTGGATCCTCCTCCGCTGACCGTATCCTACCTTCGTGAGCTTCGTGCAACGCAACCAACAGCTTGGGATCAGCCTCACCTAAGAGAACTATCTCCTCATCGGTAGGGGCTTCTAGGGCTGGGTGCTTTGTGAACTCAATAGTCATTCTTCCTCCTCTTGATCATCCTCGAACTCCCACTCAATCTCTATATTGTCCTCACTGATCTCTTGCTGCATCTCATTTAACAGCATCCTTCCAGCTGGCAGATGGTTGTAGTCAAAGAAGAGTTCTCCCTGTTCATCCATTACAATGAAACAATAATTCTCAAAATGTTCTCCAAGTATCCCTCGTATCTGGTCATAGATGGGGTCATAGCTGGAATCCATAATTGATCTAGGCATCCTTTACCTCAGCCTCTATTGTCTTAGCTTCCTTGATCCTATCCCTAGCTGCCTTGATCGTAGCCTCGTAATCATCCTGGGTAAAGACCTTCCTGTCTTCCGTGATTTGTGTAGCCTCACCTCTAGCAGTCAAAGCCTCCCTACCTGCGTTAGCCTTAGCTATGGATAGCTCCTTTAGGTCACGGAATGATACCTCAAATTCCGGATCACCTTCTAACCTACCACGGACTTTCTCAATGAGGTCCTCTTCCAATGAGGACAGGTTCAAGTAGTTCCTGGCCGCTAGTCGGCCAGTTACCTCTCGGAACTTCCCTATGTGGTCAGCATAATCAGTAAGCACAGATATAACTGTATCTCGATTGAACTTATATTTCTTCACCATCTTCGTCTGGGTCTCGCCCATAGCGTAGTGATAAAGTATCTCGGCCACCTTCCCTGGGTTAGCACGGCTTAGACTATTGACTTTCATAGTCTCCTTCTCCTTGCTTACGGCCTGAATACTCTCAGATATACTGGCCATTAGGTCCAGTCGCATCTCCTCAGGGGTAGGATTTAGGGTACTCATTATGTCTTTGATGACAAGCACTTAGACACATGTCAAGGATTATTTCCCTCTGGATCAAAAATAATTGGATTTTTTGCTTGACATGGAAATTCGTGCTACATAGAATCCGGAATCTCCGCTGGAACAAAGGAGCATTAGAGCAGTAACCCTACTGAGTAATACAAAGGTAGTATGCGGATAGTATGGCCTATGAGTTATCTATTTTTTAAAGGGGTGTCTGATGATATATATATAACTGGTATAACGTCAAGCTGATCCCCTCCCCCCTCAGCTAGGTAGCCACGCTGACACTTGTCCACCTGATAGCACTTGGCTAGGCTGGCACTTGGCTGGGGTTTGCTTATGCGTGAAGGATCTTTTTCTTCTCAATCGGCCAGATGGATTCAGTGCCATCATTCATCCACCAATGAGTGCCATGATTCAGTGGTCAACGGACGGCCAAACAGGATGCCATGGAGTAGCTGTTTAAGGGTGCTTTGAAGGGTTGATTCTACGGTATCACGGAAAATAAACGAAAAAAAGTTTTACTTAGAGTATGTTGATTGTCATGGAGTTACAGAAGTCCCCGAAAGAAATATGGCTTATCTGGAAAAAAAAGCTCGTAGGGATTAGGAAAGTTTGATCCACTGTTTCCATCGAAGCGATTAACGCGACGAACCAACCACACAAAAACACACTATGAAAACACTAACAGAATCAAAGCTAATCAGCAAAGACGGCACGTTTCCACACTCAGTATCTTTAAACGATACAGGCTCACCAATCACTCCTTTCTCTACTCATCTTAAAATCTACGAGACAGGCAGAGAACCATATTTCCTTAGCGGTGATTACTTCGACAGTCTAGAGGAAGCTGTAATAGCCTTCAAAGGGCGTTGCCTAGAGTATGGTTTAAAAGCCTAATGTCGAAACGCCTACGGGCGTCTGCAATCTTTGGAAAGATGCACTGATGAGACAGCCAAAACCACACAAAAAAACACCTATGAAAACACAAGATTACACATTCAATACTTCTAAAGATGTCGCAGGCGCATTCTGGGAAGGAAACCGAACCCTTTTCAACCAATTAGGTAAGGCAAAATATGCTGATGTTTTACGAGAAGAATGGCACGATTTTCTAGACATGCTAAGTAATGACAATCACGCATCTTCGGATGTCTTAGCAGAAGCGAACAAGACCTTTCACGAAATGCACGCATTTCTTTATTCCTAATAACTAACCAACTACACACACACAAACACACTATGACAAATACAGACGAAATACACGACACACTTTTAGAGCTAGGCATTGCAACACAAGAGGAAATTTGCCTTGTTACTTCTATCAATGGAACAAACGAAGAAACCTATAATGATATTTTATTCTCAAGAACGGGCTATCGCTCACTTGAGCAAATGAACGACATAGATTAAACACACACACAAACACACTATGAACAAAGCAACACTCACAACCACAAACGGTCACACATGGTCTACCAGTATAAACGGTTCCTTTGAGGAGGTCTGCGCCTATTTTCTAGGCAAACGCTTCTCAGTTGGTTCCTTTGACGAAACAAAGCCAAACGAGGGCTTTACATTAGAACAAGTCACAAGCGTCATTTATAACGATAAGCAAACAGCAGCACTATAAAAGCAAAGCACATAACCACTTGCCCACCTTCTCTATTGAGTCGCGTGGGTTTTGGGGTAGACGGACACTCCGTCAACTTAACAAGAACCAATACAAACCATGGATAACGAACAAAAATATACGCTACAAATCCTTAATGAGCTTCTAGAGGAAGTATTCGATATAGAGTTTGAAGCTAGACCTAAACACCTTCAAAGCATTGTTGAAGAAGCCGAAGCCCTTTTAATAGCTAAAGGTATTCGTTACAGGACACCAACAACTGACGAAAGCCAACTAGATGGACTAAACAGAGACCTATAATTATGAACAATAAAAAGTTAAAACACTTCATGTCCACCGTCACAATCCGTAACGGAGAATACGAAACACTAACCAATTACTGCTTCAAGTCAGCTAGCCGTGAATCGGCCGAAAAGGAAGTAACCGAAGCCTTCGACATAGGGGGTGATGACTGGGAGCAACAGGCCGAACTATACAGCCTAGTAGAAGTAACCGACGACGAATACGAAGTCCTCAGAAAATATATATAGAACAACCACCTGCAACCAATAAAAACCATGCAAACGATCACCGAAATCATAGCCGACCTGTCCATCGACATAGCTTGCTTGCTCGACGAGCCAGGCGAGGCAACCGAACAGGACTTAATCAAAATGCAGGACTTAATCACCAAACTAGACAACCAATAAACGATACTATGAAAAACGAAATGCAAACAGAACCAAAAATTACCCTATCCTTGCAATGGTTTAAGGAAAACGACATACAAGCATACCAAGATGACGGGAGCATCTATGTTTCAGCAGGCATGGATGCAGACGTTCAAATCTCAACGTCCGAAGTTGATTATAGGGCAGAGCTTCAGCAAACAGTAAACCAATAAACGATACTATGAAAATACATAAACAAAACAAGCTAGTAAAAACAGACGAGCAAGAGGAGAGTGCGTTCATCGTATTCTGGAGCATCACAATCGCAGGCATACTGCTAGCGGTATCAATCATCATTCACTACCTATAACCATGAACAAAGAACTATTTATAAAACTATACAACGAAGCAACCGAGGACAGCAACGATCTGATGGACACGGGACGGAAGGAACTTGCGCTAGAACTGATCAGGGACAATGCAGATTTCCTCGCTCGTAATTATCCATATTACAGCACCTGCAGTCGCATAGCATTGATTAATGATCTAAGCAAGATTGTTTTCAATGAGACAGTAGAGGGCGAAGCGGCTCATGATCTACTGCAAGACATCGGCTACTCCTGTGCCTTCTCGCAACTTGCCGAAGAGGAAGCCAAGGCATACAGGATAGCGACTGAGTCACAACTCGCTAAAAATTAAATCACCAACAGCTCACACTCTTCGGGGTGTGGGCTTTTTTGGTAGACAAAGCTATTAATTTTATTAGCATCAAACGAGACTGCGCAAACGAGACTGCGCAAAATAACAACTAACTAACAATGAAAAAGATTACCATAGTATATATTATTGCCTCAGCAGTTGCGATTGCGTTACTGCACGAATCCTTGAAGGACATTGAAAAGAATCTTGAAGCCCTAGTTGAGGTCGTAAAGACTCAAGGGAATATTATAGAGGGACACCGCAGTGTTCTCTTAGAACTCATTCAATCTCTGACAGGGGATTACCTATAACAACTAACAATAACTAAATATGTATAACGAACCCGCAAATTCTGCGCTGGCTTTTTGCCAGTCCATGACAGAAAAATATCACGAACTCCTCAAGACAGGGGACATAACCGATGCCGTCAAACGCAGACCTAACCGACAGAAAATCTGTGTTGATCCGGAGGCTGAAGCTAACTGGCTAACGCTAGTAATAAAGCGAGTCGAAGGTGAGGGCATGAGTTGGAACAAAGCGGCTAGAGGAACTCCGTGGGAAGATAGACCTGAGTCCCTACGTCACCTTGCAGTTCGTCGTGGTATTTACAGCACGAAGATGCTGAAGGCTAAGAAGGACGAGATTACTAAAAAGGTAAACGAGGAGGCGAGACGGATCAACAAGTTAGTCCGAAGTAGTCACGTAAATCTTAAGGACGCTTTAGAGGATAGCACGATCAATGAAAATCAATACTATGCTGCCAAGGGTAGGTTGAATTTGCCCCATATAGTTAATCGTCAAAAGTAGCTAAATGTATTTGTCATTCATTGACTTACATAACTTCTACTTGACAGGAAAGCTAGGGTATGCCTATATGGAATCAGATGTAAGTTATGGTAATTAGATACTCTAACATAGCACTCGAATGATCCAACATATTACTCGAATATTACTGCACACTTTTTAAGTAAAGCTGTGCCTACAAAAAACGAACCAACTGACATGAAATGTGATAAAAATAGATTCGGCAAAATATACGCCATAGCTTGCGGACAATACGTCAAGGTGGGTATGACTCACGGACCAGTAAAGGAACGTATGAAATCCCTGCAGGCGGGGAACCCTGTTCAGATGAGCATTATGTTTGAAGCTGTCGTCGATGAGCAACAGTTAAGTGCTACGACTGGTCAGGTTGAATACGCCATTCATCAAAAACTAGAAGCCTTCAAGGTTCGCGGAGAATGGTTTCAGATTGATCGATCCCAAGTAATTAGTGCCATCCTAGAAGTTATTGAGGGCTGGGAGCCAGTGACTAAAGTTAGAGATAACCTTCCATGTAAAACATTCATGGTGCGAGTGACTGAGGAACAAATGAAATACTTAGACCGTCGCATAAAGAACCAAACTATCTGCGACTGGTTGCATCGTGCCATTTTTGAAAGGATTGAGCGACAGAAAAAGGTTGCATCCTAGTAATTATTCTGAAATTTCACAATAACCATAACCAACTAAACATATGAAAGTAAAAATACACACCTATCCAGATGGGCCTGCTGTGGGTCTGCCTAAAGATGAAATCGTATCAGCCATGGGACTACGTGGTAGATTCTCCGATGCTCGTATTGGACAACTTGAATGCGGGGATCAGTATCTTATGCCGATACAGACCGAGCTAGAGCCTCGCAGTGACACCCAACTACTTGGGCTAATGGCGCAGAGACACCTTCGGACTTGCTACGTGGACAACGTAGTAAGCCAAGAGGGCAAGACCCTAATAATTATGACAGCCGACGGTGGAACCCTATGGCAATCGGACTACGATACGAATGAATGCTCGGACCTCGATGCTCTTCGCGATGGACTCAACTTCATCCTTGACCAAGAGGAACTATGAGTCACTTCTATAACTGCCAGAACCCATCGGAGCCTCAGTTTGAGGCCGAGGTGGGGACTCCTGCACAGGCTCGTAAAGCTGGAGCAGACGTTTATCCATCAGTCACTACCGTGCTGGGCATAGTCAAGGACGCATTCCTTGATGAAGTATATAAGCCAAGGATGATTACTGACCTAGCCAGAGAGCATCCGCACAGGCCGTGGTCCGACCTTGCTGAGATGGTTTATGGAACGAGACCGCACCCAAAAGATGGCGAGCTAATCCCGTCGCATGAGTTCGGAACATCTGTTCACGGAACCATAGAGCGTATGATTAATCACCACGTGCTAGGCATTGACGAACACCCTGGGCAATCATGCTGGGACAAATGGGCGATGCCGTTCCTTAACTGGATTGATGACAACAATGTCCAAGCCCTTGGCTGTGAAAAGATAGTCAGTCACGGGGGAATCAAGATTGCTGGCTCCGTTGATTTCATTGGGATCAAGGACTCCAGAATCTTTCTCGCGGACTACAAGTGCCGTGTGAATACTAAAGGTAAAGCTAAACGATACCAGAAGGACTGCTGTCAGCTAGCCATTGAGGCTTACATGCTGATGCACCTCCAGAAGTTACCTTACCTTCCTAAGATCAGATCCGTCATTGTGGACTGCGAGACAGCAGAACATATGCACTACGAGTGGACGGAAGAAGAGAGCCAGTGGGGTATCCGTGTAGCTAAAGCCGCGGCTAGCCTTTTCTGGATGCTAAGAATGCAACCCGTCGTAAAACAATAACTATGAACAAAGCACTACCAACTGACGCTAAGGCTCGCAAGACATACCCAATGTATTCTGGTCTTATTTTATACTTCCCTCACGCGCTAGCTGCCGTGGCACATCTAAGCTATCTGGGCAACCAGCAGCATCATCCCGACAAGCCACTTCACTGGGACATGAACAAGTCCGCTGACGAACTGGACGCACTTATTCGACACATAATTGACGAGGAGTGGGATCAGGTAGCATGGAGGGCCTTGGCTAATTCAGAAAGAAAAAAGACAGGCAAATGCATGTACTCAAATGGGATCACGAAATGATTGAGATTAACTTAACTGATGACGAAGTCATGATGTGTCAGCACATTGGACACCTGCGTTCAGTGCTATCCAGGGGCAACAATATTAAGGACATGAAGAAGGCTAACATGGCTGGTCTTGATATAGATGCCCAAGGTGTTACCGCTGAGTATGCAGTAGCCAAGCACTTGAACGTATTCTTTGACCTCGGACTTAGCCCTCGAACTGGGTCAGCCGATGGAGTAATGAAAGGTCACTCCTATGATGTCAAAAGCACTCACCACGCCACCGGAAAGTTACTGGCAACCCTCAAGGACAACCCCGATGTGGACATGTATATCATGTGCCTCACACCGGATCGTTGGACAGTAAAGATGGTTGGCTGGTGCTGGAAGGACGAACTAATAAACAAAAAGAACATAAAGGATCTAGGTTACGGAAAGGGTTACGCACTTGAGCAGAACCAACTCCGTCCTTTCAAAAAATAACCTAATAAATAAATACATATGAAAACATCAGATAAAATACGAAACATGATCGATACTCAAATCCGTGAAGACATAAGCGCTGCATGCGAAGATAGGAGTGGCATAAGTCCGGACTACAGTGAGTTACTCGACATACTGGTTGAAGTTAGCAAACTAGAAGCTGTAAATGAAATACTTCCTGAGCTACAATTATGAGTATGTCACAAGTAGAAAGTAACGTAGAACGAATACAAACTCGGATCGACATGATACGACAGGAATCACGGACTCTATCTTTTAGGATGGAGAGAATGCTTGAGCAGCGTAAGCAACTGACCCAAGAGAAGAATACGCTCAAGGATCTGCTCACGGAACTCAATGTATCTTCCACAAAATAAACTAAAGGACTGGAGGGTTGAGCATCAACCCAAGAGCTGCCCCCTCTTACTGCGGAAAACTTCGGACTGGGTTGTGGATCATTGCCACAAATCCGGTATGGTCCGAGGCGTAGTATCGAGGGTCGGCAACTCCTTGTTAGGTAAGATAGAGAACTTTGCTTACCGCAGATGCCAAGTTAGCCAGAGTCATTTACCCGACGTGCTACGCGGCATAGCGGACTACCTGGAGCAGGAGCAACTGGATGTATTGCACCCCGTTGGACTGACTCAACTTTCAAAAAGATTTAAATCCTTGACATCCGAAAAACAGAAGGCCACTTTAGTAGATCTAGGGGCGAAACGAAAACAACTCATGGAATGTTCTAACGCTTCAGAACGAACCAAACTATTCCGTGAACTAACTAAACATAAACATGAATAAATTGAATATACATTCAAAACTCAAAGGGATTCAATGGTCCCTTAAAGCTCCCAAGGGGCAGACCAATAAGTTCGGAGGGTATGCTTACCGCTCCGCTGAGGACATACTAACGGCTGTCAAACCTCTGCTCAACGAGTGGGGTTGCACACTTGTTATCACTGACGACATGGTAGAAGTAGGTGGGCGTGTCTACGTCAAAGCCACTGCCGTGCTAGCAGATACTGAAGGCGAATACACAATACAAGTAAGTGGATTTGCTAGAGAAGCAGAGACTCGCAAGGGAATGGATGACTCACAGATTACTGGGTCAGCTAGTTCCTACGCTCGCAAGTATGCACTCAATGGACTCTTTGCTATTGACGATACAAAGGACGCTGATGCTACTAACAATCACGGCAAGAAGCCAACAACACAAACCAAGAAGACAAGCCAGACAGCCAACGCTGACTCGAACTTTGACTTCTAATAACACCAATAATACAATGCCAAAATACAACAACGAAAACACTGGGGTTCTATTCCCAGAAAGCAAACGTGAGTCCGACTCATCGCCTCACGCAACAGGAACACTTGAAGTCACAGCACCGGGCAAGTACCGTGCGGCGGCTTGGAAGAACCAGAGCCAATCTGGTCCTGTTATGAACATCCGTTTGACTCGTCTCGATGAGGACAAACAGCCTGAGCAATACCGCAGAAGCGGAACCCCAAATCAGCCCACAGCGGCTCCTTCCGCCGCCCCAGCGGGAGACGATCCCTTTTAGGGGTCACTTGATGATCAGGGGGGAGAGGGTCGCACCTCTCCCCTTTTTATTCTTTACTTAACATGAACCAACAAAAACAAAAATATAAATATGAGATACACCTATATGCTCAACATGGACAACGAGAAGGCGGAGTCCTGTCACGTTGTTGTTAAGTTCCGGATCGATGCGTCTGGGACATTCGATGGATTCACTTCCCTTTCTTCTGATAAACCACTTTACTCCGAGGACCTAGCTTACCTAGAAGAATGGGTAATGCAGGGCAAGGACCAATGGAACCCGATGGGAACCTTTAGTCACACTAACCGTGAGCGTATGTAGCTCAACTAACTGAACCAAAAACAAAAACCATGAACGAATTACTACAAGGATACATTGACGCGGGTGAACCGCTACTTAAGATGGACGGCTTTGATGACTGCATTGCTGGGGTCGTAGAAAGAATAGGACAGGACCCAATCATATGCTATGACAAGGCTAAGGTCATTGACCAGATGATCGCCGATGGCATGACCCAAGAGGAGGCTGTCGAATATTTTCAATATAACCAAATAGGCGCATGGGTAGGTGACAGGACACCCTGCTTCCTCATATCACAGCCATGAAGGAATTAGAGAAAAGCCTTCTGGGGACAATCCTGAAGGCTGAGATAAACGATGGGTGCAACGCCCTACTTAATGAAGCAAAGGAGTCCGGCATCAATGCTGACTTCTTTACGGCTCACGACACTCAGTCAATGTGGGAGGCTATGTGCAAGCTGGACTCCAAGGGCGTGATCCTTGGCACGATGTCCCTGTTCACGGATATGTCCAAGGGTCAGAAGGGACTTGATGCTAGCTCAGTCTGGTCCACGCATGACGCAGGACTCAGCGAGTTGCACTTCAAGAGCCTAACGGATGACATGGTGGAGTCCCATAGGACACGGAACCTATCTCGTCTATCGCTGGTTATCAAGGACGGCTTACAGGAGGGTAAGGACTCCGAGGAGATCCTTACTACTATACAGGGTCAGTGCGATTCCATATCCTCATTGACTCCTACTAGGGATAATCTACAAACCATTGTTGATCAAACATTTGAGGATGTTACAGGTAAGGTAGATTTTTCTAAATACCTGCGGACTGGCATCCAATCAATTGATGATGTTCTTTACAGAGGTGGCTACGGATCAGGTCAGCTGTGCGTCCTAGCTTCACGGCCAGGGTGCGGCAAGACTGCATACGCCTTGAACTTCTTGAGCAACACCTGCACGACGGGCAACGGTATGTTACTCTTCAATCTTGAGATGGGTGCTAATCAGATAATGAAACGTATCTTCAGCATCAAGTCAGGGCTTCATATGCGTAGGTTTGAGGACGGGCTAGCCCCAGCGGACAAGATGCAAACACTTAGGAAGACTACAGAAACCGTGAAGGGTTGGAACTGCTGGATCCGTGACAACGTATATCGACTGGACCACATACTAGCAACAGCTAGGGGTATGCACAGGAAGCATAAGGTAAATGGAATCATTATTGATTACTGCCAGCTGATAAAGCCCATGTCCAAGAACATATCCAGAGAGCAACAGGTCGCAGAGATCAGCCGTGAGTTAAAGCTACTCGCCAAGGACTTAGATATACCCGTCCTGTTACTAGCACAGGTGAACCGTGAATCCGAAAAGGATGACCGTTCTCCTATCATGTCCGACCTCCGTGAGAGTGGAGCCTTGGAGCAGGATGCTGACAGTATTATATTTCTGTGGCAGACTTTATCAGAGAGGGAACAGAAGATGGACTACGTCCGCTGGACTCTAGCCAAGCAGAGGGAGGGCATGGGATATACCCAAGGCCGTATCCTCTTTAACAAAGGCACTCAACAGATGGAGGATCACTCGCAATTTATTTGATATGAAGCCTCACCAGAAGCGGACAGCGCGTTACCAAAAAATCATTGAGGATTTTTTCGGTGGCTATGTCTGCGGTGAGTGCGGATTCAAGGGTAAGGCAATTCAATTTGACTGCCATCACCTGCCGGGGTATGAGAAGTTGAGACCCATCAGGGACTTCGCCAGAACGGGGAACCGTCAGGACTTCATTGAGGAGCTAGAGAAGTGCGAACTTCTCTGCGCCAATTGCCACAGGCTGGAGCATTTTTCTTGACAGAAAACATAGGACACCTATGTTATAATTATTCTACCACACAAATGGTTCGTGTGTTAGTTGGTTCATATAGTAATACAAGGTAAGCCGAAGGAGTAATCCCAGGCGCAGCGAGGTTTTCATGGACCACGCTTTTGTTCAGTCCTTGGAGGGGCTGTTCCGTGATACATATCCGGAGCAGCCCTTTTTACTTTAAGTAATTCGACCGAAGAGTTATGGCCTCAAGAACATCTCTCTTACTGGGATCCTTTTCGAGATATTTCATAAGTACTTTTTTATTTTTATCAGCACCTATTCTTAGCAGGAAGTCAACCTTCGGCTCAATGTCCAAGCTGATTACTAATTTATCTATCTCGGAAATGTTTAGTGCCTGTGTCTTTAACTCCCTCTTGTGGTAGTTACGGAGTTTCATCTTGTCCGGGTTATCATCAGACAACGCTACGATTGCCCTTTCCTTATCTCCCTCAAGATTGTCGTATTTCTCAGAAGTGCTTTCCGTCATGGATCGAGACATATCCGTGTAGTTATCTGAAAGAATATCCAATACGTCCAGACTGGATAAACCACCTTCCTTCATGAGACCAATCTTTTCGTCCAAGGAATATTTGAGCAGCTCTACACCCATGTTTTTATAATGAACTCTAGCTTGGTCCAGCCTATTGCTCCGGGCTGTATTCATTTCATTGTATGTGGCATCTAACTCCTCCTGGCTTATGTCGCCTGCAATTTTTTTCCTAAGTGCGGAGGTGTATTTGCCCTTAGCTGTATTCATCATACTAGAGGATTGTGCAAATTTACCTCTAAATGAACGATCAGCATCGTAAGTATATACTCTCCACCCAAATAAACTTTGAACATTTTGTGCTGTAGTTCTATCTCCTATGCCGTTAATTGAATCATTAAACCGTTCAATAGTTCTAAATGTGCCTGGTTTAATTACGTCATCATAAATGGTGGAGGCTATTACCTTAGTCCTTGCAGAAAGACTTGGGTCAATGAAAATTGGATTCCCTCTTTCGTCATAACCACTTGCCAATTCAGTAGCTGTTTGAATTGCTAATGATCCTCCCTCTGAAAATATTCTGCCCTTCAGTATGGAAGCGTATTCTTCAAATGGCTTTTCTTTGAAACCAGCGGAAAAAGCATCGCCCATCGCTATTTGAGGAAGAATATACTCAGGTGGCACGAACACGCCTCTTCTGGGGTTATCCTTGTTTGGATTAATAATGGCTACAGTTCCATCCATCCAAAACGGAAGAACGGATTCTTCAAATGCTTGAACTGACTTATCGCTTAGGCCATTCTCTTCGTTCTTGTTTTTCACTGCTACTTTTGCTCCAGCCGTCACTAGACCCAAGGCGGTCAGACGTTTTGCACCCAGCATTCTCATTGCTGTCATATCAGCCCTTGATGGATCAAGTCCGAAGTCCCTACCAAAATTACCCCTAAGCATTTGCAAAGCGAACTTACCTTGGTTGTAAGATATTCTACTTAATTCAGCGAAGTGAGCAATAAATGGTTTAAGGAATCCGACTCGACTGCCCTTTCTTATGACTTCACTTAACTTATCATAGTTAGGAAAAGTATCATTGGTCATTCTCGCAGCCGCAGCTTCAATTTGAGCTGGCGTATAGTCAGGAAAAGCCTTCTTTAATTGAGTCTGTGTTCCCTTCCAGGTAACATAGCGCATAGCAACATCAAAAGCAGAATAAGCCTTGCCCCCAATGTCTACCGCTTTACCCAAAATCTTTTTATTGAGAATATTAAATCCTCTTTGTAGAGCCGCCTCCATGTCCGCAGCATCAATACTTTTGGGGCGAAGATTATACAAATCCATCTTATCGAGGTCAGCGTAAAATTCTTTTTTCGCTTTTGGAGATTTACCAGCAACAAGGTTTTCTAGACTTCTAAAGCTAGCTGCGGCTCTTCTCATTCCAGAAAAGTTGGGCATAATACCATTTGCCATAGCTGAAGTAAGGGATCCCAGGGCAGCCACAGGATACGATCCTACGTTTCCTACAACCTTTGTAAACTTCGCTAAAAAGTTGGCAGTAAAAAAAGATTTAATTGCTACGTCCACAGGGTCTCTGATCCCTTGATTAATTGTTGGTCCGTATCTTAACTTGTAGATGGAATCAGCAACTTCTGGGTCAACGAAGATATTGGTTTTCCCAGAAACAGTTTTTAGTTTAAGCTCAACTTGACCCTCCCTTAGGGTTCTGCTAGCGACACCACTGTTCAATAGCAGATTAGCTATCTCTGCGTCCTCTGCCTTAGCGGATGCAAGTCTTGATAATCTTCTTGAGGTAATCAATGCTCGTTCTGCTGGGTCCTTGATTTCACCTAGCCAAATTTTTTCAGCCTCACCAGGCTCAGTGCGTTGGCGCAATATGTTTTCGGACTCCGATGGTCTTAGTCCGGACTTTGATTCCAGTTCCCTTGTTTTAGCGGAGTTACCTTTTAGCTGATTAATTTTCTTTCTTGCCTCAACAGCTGCCTTTTCTGAAGGCATACCGGATTGTATATAATTAAATTTTATTTCTTCAAATGCAGCTTTCTCTTGCTTAGGGTTGGGCTTAAAGTTAGGATCCTCAAACAATCTATATGGTTGAGTCAAGTAGCCACCAGTTGTGTCCATTGATTCCTCTAGTACTGTCCTAAGACTTTCTCTGATTTCCGGGGATAAGTCCATAAACGCCTGGTCCTCCATTCCGCCAATCAATCGTTCCCTGAGTTTATTGGTCGATGAACGCCATGCCGATAACTCTGTTTTTATGGGGGCTAGAGACGGATCCAATTCACCGGTAAGGAAGAATGCGTTCACGTTCTCATCTATCGCGGCTTCGTTCTCTACGTTTGCTTTCTTGATTCTCTTGACCGCATTGTATGCCCGGAGACTAACTGACTCCGCTTCTCTTATGATACCCTTAGCCTGATTAATTTCGTTCATAACCTCTCTGCCAACTACCTTTGAGGGGGCTAGCCAAGAATTGATTCTATTAAACAAACGATTAGGTCTTTTTTTGGAACCCGGAGCGTAGTTATTTAAGTTACCTGCATCCAATGCTAACTGAGTGCGTTGAGTTGCAAGAAGGTTCGATGCTATTTCACTCCTTGCCTCATCAAAGTTTTCTCTTAGGATTCCAGGCATTGATGGAGTTTCCTTAGGAGGGGTTAATAAAGAAGGGGTAGCTTCTGAAACGTCTTTAGGTGTCGCTGGGGCTTCATCAATCCTCTTTTTAAGTGAATCTAAAAGTTCTTTGCGTGTATCAAAAGTAGTGCCAAGTTTTTCAGTTGTTAATAATTCAGATACGTCCTTCCCGTCAATATCAAACTCAGACAATCCCCTTTTATCTGTAAAATAATAACGTCTTCCCAAGCCGGGCTGAGTGTATGAACCTATATATCTTGTCTCACCGTTTACAATAACCGATTGAATTGGAAACCCACCTGTTTCTTTTGCCGATTTAACGCTTTTAGGATTTAAGTTTGTTTCAGGACTTGGAGGTGGTGCTTCGGAAGGTATCTTCTTACCACCTACAGTAACCTCTAGGGGCCGTGTTTCTCCTATGGTTTCCTCAATGACTGTCTTCTTGGGAGTCACAGGAGTGAACTCTAATTCCCTAAGGTTAGTTGGCTCAAATCCATATTTCTTCTGACCGTCAATCACGGGCTTGAACTCTAGGTCCTTGTAGGTTATCTCTCCCTTGGCCACACTTTCCATTATTTCCTGCGCGGTCTTACCCCTAGCCTTATTTAGTAAAGTCCTGCTTACACCAAAAGTTTTATCACCTGCTAACGCTCCAGTTATACCAGTAAGAAGCTCGACCGCTAAGGTAGCACCAGGAGATAGTTCTTTCTCTTCCGAAAGTATTCTACCGGCACTCTGCCCGGCTACTGCGCCTGACTCAACAGCTAAGAATCGACCAGTGTTTTTACTAGCTTCTTCCGTGAATTGTTTAGCGAGGTTGACTCCTACCTGCCCAGCCTTAGAAGTTGCTTGAACCTTGGATGCTACCTGTGCCGCTTTTAAGGCGGGTAAAGTAAAAGTTATAGCCTCTCCTGTAACTTGTGCGGCGACTCCTGCCTTTGTCTTCGCGGGTTCATCTCGGACTGGTCCAGAATAAGGTAGCGATCCAATAATTTTGCGAATGGATTCACTGCCCCCTAGACTATCTTGCGGGACAATGTCCCTATCCGCAATCGCATTAGAAACCTTGTTAAGACCCAAGGATATTAAATCAACAGGCGCGCCAGCAATACTTGCAATGGTATTATTAAGTTGATTGCTAACATCATCTGCTATAAATTTAGCGTTCTCTACTAGCCCCTCAGGATTCTGCTGGATCTCTTCTTCTGAATTAAAGCCAACAGAGCTTAACGATTTGATTTCATCGGCAAAGTACTGAGCAGCCTCTAGATTATTGGCAGCTAAAGCATTTGCTCCAGCTTGCTCAAGCTCTTGAATAGTTGCCATTATTGTTACTTAGGAAGGAATTTATTACGAAAATCTTCTACTTGTTCAGCGGTAGGCACAGGAGTAGAGTCACCGTCTGGTGTTGGTTGATCAACAAGAACAACACTATCAAGATCAGAAGACTTATCATTATCTGGCTTTCTGGGTCCAAATACTTTTTCTGCGGTTTGAGGGCGACCAAACATATCCTCATAGCCATTTACTGCTAATATATCATTAGCCTCTTGAATATTTCCTTGTTTGTAGAGTTCTCTCGCTCTCTTTCGTTCCTGTAATTTAAATTCAAGGACTCGTTGTGCAGAAGGAGTAGCCTCTTCACCATCACGAAATGATTGCTTGTATTCGCCATCCTCAGTAAGGACTGTAAACCCACCTACCTCTATTGCTTCAAGGTTGGGGCCTTTCATTTTTTGCATTGATTCAATAATCTTTAAATCATTAGGATCCCTGCCACCTTGATCAAAATATGCAGCAGATAAAGCGGTCGGGTCTATCTCTCCTGTTCCTGCCTCTCTGGATGCAGACAAAGCCGTATTAAAAGCACTTCTGCTCATCTGTTTTTCTTTTTGTTCAAATTGTTCTTCTTGTAGTTGTATTTCCCTTATCTTATTAGCTTGCATAGCAGCCTTCGTAGATTGGAGGGAACTAGCAAATCCACTTAGGGTTAGGACATCCCTTTGTTTGTAGTCACCTTCTTGCAGGGACTTCAAGGCTTTGGCAATCTTAGGATTTTTTTGTCCAGCCTGTTGCATAGCTGGAAGAATACTTGGGTCTCCGGCCATACGACCCTCTAGGTCCGACAATGCTGTAGTAGTAATCTGCTTTTGCTCCTGGTAGTTCTCGATCCCTTGGAGGACTCCAGCACCAATAGCCATACCACCTCTAGCGAAGCCGCTTACGTCTGCTCGTCCCAACTCTGGGCGTACTTGTGATCCTGTTTGAAATGCCATGTTATTTAATCCTAGTGTCCATCCAATTGCGGATGATTAATTTTAGTCGAGGCTTGTTGGAGATGAACTTAGCAAAGCGTTCACCGAATCGTATGTATGAACTTCTGAACCATGATGGTGATTCATTTATAACCCATTCACGGAACTGTAACCACTTAGGATTATCAATTCCGTAGACCTCACGGGCTACCCAGCAAATTTTTCCTCCAATTATTGAACCTGCACCGCCGAGAAGACCACCGAATATAGCTCCGCTTGCTTGAGCGTTTGCACCCGCAAGCTCCATATCCTGGCCACGTTGTTGTAGTGCTAAGTTAATCCCTACGTTGGGGTCAAAGAGTTGTGGTCCCATTGGTTGGCCAGCAAGTCCAGTAGCCTGTCCAAGTGTTTGACTACCTAGACCAATAGCAGAAGATGGACGACCAAGAATAGTCATGCCTACGTCACCAGCCAGCTGGCGGTTCATACCAAAAGCCTGACCAAATCTACCTGATTGTATTCCTTCTTCTTGTCCAATAAGACCTGCACCTAGTTGCGTACGCTGTAACTGTTCTGCTCTACGTTGCGCTGCTAGAGCCTCTGAGCCTTGAAGCATACCTGCACCTTGACCTAGTCTTGATCCACGCATACCTGCCTCTTGGCCAAGTAATTGAGAACCTAGAGCTACTTGTCTCTCTTGCTTGTTAAGCTCTTCTGCCTGTCGAGCCAACATTTCATCGTAAAAGGAACCCTGTCCCATTTCTCTACCACGAGCAAGGGAGGCTTGTCTGGAGGACTGCTGTGCGCGTCTCTTTTCTAGTGGTGAAAGCTCACCTGTGGACTGAATGAACTCAGTACCTCTACCAGATATTAGTGCCTCCTGCTCCGTAGGAGATAGATCACCAAGGGTCATGCCCATCTCTTGTAGTTGTTTTTCAGCGTCACTAGCAGCCTGCACTTGACTTGCAAGGAGTTCTTCTCCCTTTGCTCCGAGTCCAGTCCCTTGACCAGCTCTTGCACTAGCCATCTCTGCCAGCCTAGTGCTTTCTGGATCAGCGGCACGATAAGCCTCCACGACCTGCGGGGCAAACTCTCCTAACGCTCCAACATCAGCAGCACGTTGTTCTTGCAGTTGGGACTGCTGTACATCAAAGGCTCTCTGGGATTGAGTATCCAGTAAGTCAAGAATCCCTGGAGTTGTTACCTCCCCAGTGCTTGGATCCCTGAGACCCTCAGCAAAGGTCTGTATGTCCTTTAACTCAAGGGCGGCATAACGTGGACGACCACGCTCTTCTGCGCCAAGTATTTGTTCCTGTAGGCCAGGTTCAGTAATAGCTTTAATGTACTCAAGCTGTGACTTACCTGGGTCAATTGGTGGTGGTGCTTTTCCTTTGCCTCCCATAATACGTGTTATTTAGATTTTAATATTTTTGAAAATAATTTTGTGCTGTATTCAACACGAGTCGGACTACCCTTGCGATGACGGACTCCTATAAGTTTCTTTATAAGGCAATCAGGTTCGAGTTCAATAAATTTAAGCACCATTTGTTTCCATGCGTCCGTATTGGATGCAAATAGGAACGCCATAAATATAGCGTCACCATCCTTCTTGTCCTCATCCCAGTTATATACGAAACTCCACTGATCATCCTTGTGGCAATTATACCACATGAATACGCCCTGTATATTGTTTTCGTTATCAGATAATGCAATAATTGTTTTCTTCGCTTGGTGGTAAGCGACTAATTGACGTAGTGTATCCCTGTCCCAATCCTCAAAGACTTTCCCGTTCTCGTTCTCCACGCAGTAATCAACAATGCGATCCACGTAGGTAGCAAGGTGCGGCTGATCCCCTGAGTTAAGGGCAGCTACTGCGGAGTTAAGGACTGGGTTGTCTACTTGCATTTATGGTATTTAAATTAATTACAGGAAGAGGTTCATTACGTTCTAAATATGTGTATTTATGCTATCTTAGTAATTTCAATAACTGCTGCCCCTTCCCAGCCGGTATTTGATGCTCCCGAGTTGGGTCTGGCATAAATAGATAATTTATTAGTGCCTGTATTGGTTACCGCATAGGCAAACATAAAGTTTGCTAAGACACCAGACGAGTCACTTGAAGGAGGAACTTCTAAGCCTTTACCGCCATAAGTAATTGCAGTCCCGGAGGAAGAGTTAGGTACAAGAACTAGATTATAACTATCGCTAGAAGTGTTATCGTTATCATCAAGAGCTACCCCAGCTTTTACTAAATATGTTCCAGTGCTTGCAAACTGTATTTCTTTACCAGAATTAATGCTAATTATTGAATTAGGATCAGTAGCCTCAGTTAAGTTTTTGTAATAATATTGTCCTTCGCTGTTTCTTGCATCCGTAGTTGTTACGATAGCTGGAGTTGGTATAAGGTTGCACTGAGCATCAACATATTTAGTATTAGCTATTTTTGTTGAGTTATCGCTGGCTGATTGATCAGCGCACTTAACGCCATTTTGTAATGTAGTTGAGCTAAGTATCATACTACCCTCAACTGCATTAGCCGCAATAGTAACTACACCTGCATTGGTCATTGTAGCATCGCCACTAAGAGCAGCGGCTGTAAATCCAGTTCCATCACCAATTAGTATCTGTTGATTCGTAACAGCCTTAGCAGATATATCACCCTCTGAGCTAGCATCACGGACTAATACAGTATTAGCTGGAACGTGTTGCATTTTAGCAAATGTAACGCCAGTTGTCGTGTTTGAACTGTTCGCTATCTTTGCTGTGGTTACCGCATTGTCATCTATCCGTGCTGTATTAACTGCATCATCTGCAATCTGTGCCGTATCAACCGCATCATCAGCTATTGTGACAGTACCGTCACTGATCATGGTAACATCACCGCCGAGGGTGGCTGCCGTAAATCCATTACCGTTGCCAATAAGTATCTGTCTATTCGTAACAGGCTTAGCAGATATACTACCTTCCGAGTTAGCATTACGGATTAATACCGTATTAGCAGCTACATGCTGCATCTTTGCAAAGGTAACGCCTGTCGTTGTGCTGTCACTGGTGGCTAGTTGAGTAGTACCTATACCTCCATCCTTTACAATAATTTTTTGTGGAGATGAGCTGTCCAGGCTGGTAGTAACGCCATCCACGGCTCCCGACGCAAATGTTGCACTATCAACTAATGCGTCAAGGTTAGCTGCCGTGACCTGATCTCCAGTTGAAAAATCTGTTCCTTTTGATAAAATTGCCATTATTCTGCTTTGTTAGTCGAACGGAAGGATATGGACCCATCGGCTTCAATGGCTCTAATCTTCGGTCTTCCAGTTGTATTATTGATTGTAAATTGTATTCCGTAACCTCGACGGTTACCTATTCTACCACGGATGGACACATCCTCGGCCTCCTCTAAAGTTGATCCCACAAAGTCACTGAGTGTGCCTAAGGGTAGGTCAAAATCAGGGTTCTCCGTTTCAGCAGATATATCAAATTCAGACACCGCAGATGTATCGGACTCAACGTGCATTTCGAACTGCTTCCAGTTCTTTCTCTCTAGACTACCAAGTGTGTATTGGCGAGTAGTCAGCGAACCAGATACATTAATATTATTTTCTGACCCGCCAATTTGAGTGATCACTCGGTCAACTCCATCAACTCGCTCGTCTAATTTTTGTACGCCACCAATGTCATTGACCGCATATACTCCACGTGCATCACCTTCACCAACAACTAACAGGTTAGAAACATGGAAGTCCGTGTCAGCTACTTGGTCAATACTTTCCCACTGCTTGTTAAGGAAGTTGTAAATTATTATAGCGTTGTTCTTGGTTGAGGTATCCAACGGAACGGCTAAGAAGTATCTGTTATCAAAATAAGCAGCTACCGACTTATCCCAATGCGCCTTGTTTATTCTTTGAATAGTGACGTTAATTGGCTCACTTAATGGAGTATCTGTGCCACGCAGATTGTACTCATCGAAGAACTGAGTGCTGTAAACGCCGTTGTCAGAAAGGAATATAACCTGGTTGCCAACTTGTATAATGGACTGACGGGCTACGCATCCAACCTCATTAGTTAAAAGTCTAGTGCTAGCCCCTTGCAGGGATGTTGTATTAGAAATTAAGTGAATACTGTTACGGTTGAACACCATAAGGTTGTCCTCCGAGAAGGAGTGCAGTCCTACGTTAAAGTCAGCTTCACCAGCATTGAACCTGTACTGAGCATATATCTGGTCATAAGTATCAGTGTCCAGAATATCGGATGCTATGACTTCATCGAGTATTCCCCTGGAGGTAAATGTATCCGTTCCAGTAACATTGAACTTAAATGGCATGACTAGTCTACGCTGATGGTAGACCGCATACGGTGGCGCAGGCATATGGCTGAAGCCAAGTCCGACTGATACTCTCTTTGAAAATTCTGGCACAGTGCTAGTATGAGCGTCTACGTTAGGAGAATTTACAAAGAATGTAAATTCGTTAGCATCAACAACGGTTGCTACAACAAAAGTATCGCCAACGGTTAAGCCACTGTTGTTTGATTCTAGTAAGGTTATTGTATCTCCTTGAGATAGTCCGTGCGTATCAGAACCTAAATCTACAGTTGCTACATTATTAGTTATAGAAAACTCGTTAGCTTCAGTTACGATGACTGCTGGCTGGGTATAGGTTCCGCTTGCTACCTTTGTGAAGTCAGTAGCTACAATAGAGGTACTTGAAACCGTATAGGTTTCATCGCCGCTTGCTGTAAGGGAATATGTAAATGTAGTATCACCAGTTTTTGTAATACTTTTAGCCGAACCATTAGGATCAGTAGTGCTGAATCCTAAATTATTTATTGTAACAAGATCTCCTGTCACTAAATTATGATTTGTGCTTGTAGTAATATTTGCAGTATTACTCGAACCAGTAACAGTAGCAGAGCTAATTGTAGATATTTTTAAATTGTTTTCTAAAGCAGTCGCCCCGTCACGGAATATAAAGACCTTGTTGAATGCCTGAAGCATGGATCCGGCGGACGATATAGTTACTCCTGATGGATAACCAATGTCGGTGGTTTCCCCAGTAGCTGTATTAACGGCTACTCCTTTTACGTTAGAAGCAAATATAACGTATTGACTAGCGGATGCGTTTGGATCCGAGAAGGCGCAGGATCCATATATAGCATTGATAGCACCCTCATTTAATATACCAAACTTTAATGTAACAGAACTGTCTGAGCCGCTAGAATAGTTTTGATCAGAGACTTGAATCTCTGATGCACTTATTTTAGTAAAGGGGCGATTGCCATTTGGATCAGCAGAAATTTCAGAAGCATCACTTATGTTAATAGTTCCAGAACTAGGAAAATTAGTAAAAGCATTTGTACTTGTAATATCTAAAGTACCACTATCTGATGCTGCCGTAACTGTTAATTCAGCGATCGTTGCTACGCCTGTGCCGCTTCCTGCTCCCGTAGCAGTAAAGACTACCCCTACTGTATTGCTTGCTGCGCCAATGCCCGTAAAGCTAGTATTACCAACTGTTTTAATAGTGTATTCTCTGCCGACTACAAAACTTCCTGCATTAACATCCGTACCAAATAAAGTAAATGGGAGGACAAGGGCGGCTGCACCGGTGCTTAATGGATTAGATACTAAGTCAATTCCTTTTCGTACCTGTGCTTCACCTCTGCGGTCAGTCCGCAGGTTCTGTGAATCAGCAAGTAAACCCGCTGGTAGCTGATCAGGTCGCATCCGATTATTAAAACCAATAAAACCTACATCTCCATCCTTGGCAATGCGGTCATCGAGTCCTGCGTATGTACGGTATTCGGGCATTTATTAATTTAGCATTTCCAAGCCTTGCGGCTCCAGTAGTTAGCGGATAGTTTATTGTTTTTACCCTTGATACCTCCGCTACGAGCGCAGTAGCTTTTCTTGCGGGCAGGTTGGTTTTTCTTGATTGACATATTAGCATCGCCGAATCTTACAATCTTTTCTTTGCCACCCTGGCAGGCCTTTACAACGAACTTCTTCCCGCCCTGAACTTCACGGCGTGGCACGTTGCACTTCATCTTTGATTTGTCTGCCATTATGCTTTACTTCTTACTTTTGCTTTAGGTGTATTTGCTACGACTGTTTTTCCTTTAGCTCCTGCTGCTTTCTTTTTTCTAGCTGTGCTTGCTCTCTCCGATTTCGTAAGACTAAGAGCCTTTCTTTTAGGGAGGCAACGGTCAGGGTTCTTCTTATCCTTCGACGTTCCGCAAGGTCCTTTGATAGATCCATCAGTTCCAATCCTTACCCAGTTCTGCTTTCTCCATTGTGCTAGCTGTGACATTACTTTTTTTTACGTTTTGCACTCTTAGATTTCTTTGCGTAGTTAGGATCTTTGCAATACTTAGATGCAGCCATATTAGCATAAGCGGACGGGTACGTGTCAAACGTCCGTCTAGCCCAGGCTTTACCAGCCGAGCATATCTTGCCTCCGCTCTTTGCCTTTTTAGCCACTAGTAAGAACGACGACCCTTACCTTTACCTTTACCTTTACCCATGCCTCCCATTTCGCCGCAAGAGCCTTTGCCTGATTTACCTACTGGTTTTCTTGGATTCATAATTATTTCTTTCTTTATTTGATTAGTTTTCTTTTAAAGGCTTCTGCGGCTCGTAGCTCTCGTGCTACACGAGTATCTCTTTGTGTTACGGTTTCTTCTCGTTTACTGTCAAGCTTGCTAACAGATCGTTGTGTTTGCCTGTTCATACGATCCAGTGAAGCCTGTTCAAAGGCTGAAAGTTTTTTATTTGTATTCATTTTATTTCTTTCTTTGGTTGTGAAAATCAAACAGAACTTTTACCTTTTCTGTCAGAGCTTCTAGGTTGTAGTGCATCCTGGCTAGCACGATAATCAGCGTAATAACGCCAATGCCGATAGGCCAGAGGGATGCAATGATTTGTAAAGTTTCATTCATTTAATAGTTGAGGATCCGAAGTAGAATCCAACAATAGCTAAAACTGTTTGGCGAACCTCTGGTAGAATGAGGTATCCATTGAGGGTCTGATACTTGATTCCCTTGAATAAACCAAAGAAGGAAGATGTCTCCTGTCCTACAGTAACTCCCTCAGGGCTGTGAGCCAACAAAAAGGGGGCTACAACGACCGCAAACAGGACAGTGCATACTATGACCCTCCTGACCCACTCGCCGCCCCTTGTAGCGGCTTTCTGGTGGCTTTCGTCGGCGGCTGACTGCTTCTTGATCATAGCGTCTACCGTGCCTTGCTGATTAGCGACAAGCTGTCCAATCAGTTTAAAGATAAAACCAGAGGCT
>UEXM01000699.1_pt1 | contig 33491 bp, 32 predicted proteins | sample 1796661 | NCBI WGS metagenome assembly UEXM01 (sample SAMEA4772469, study PRJEB27181) | metagenome
CGCATTTTTGTCCTTCGTCTATTGATCCCCACCTCAAGTCGTACTATGCATTTTTATGTGATCTATAGCATGAGCTTTAGTAGTAACAGCAAAAGCAATAAAAGCAATAAAAGCAATTTTTATCCCGTACATACTGATTAAATCCTTTAATCAAATAGAACATTTTTATAGTATAGATTGATACATAAATTAAGCTATTTTATACAATACACTATGTTTGACGGTAAAATATTTGCTTGAACTCTATGTATAGGCGTTGTGCTTCAAAGCCACTTTAACCCCTATATTAGTCTCTACAATAGATATCTAAAATGCAAAAAGGCACTAACCTTTCGATTAGCGCCTTTTCTAAATGTGGCAGTGAGATAGATATTTGAACTCTACTTGAAGCTTTAGTGCTACAAACCCTGTTTAAGACTTACCGCTAAACTAAAAATAAACGTTCAGATAGCAAAAAGGCGCTAATCTTTCGATTAGCGCCTTTTCTAAATGTGGCGGTGAGATAGAGATTTGAACTCTAGAAGGGCTACAAACCCTTGCCGGTTTTCAAGACCGGTGCTTTCGACCACTCAGCCATCTCACCTGAACTCTAAAGCATTGCTGCTTCAGAACGAGGCGAATATTAAATACCTGAAGCGCTTTTGTAAAGTGCTAATTGCGCTTATTTTGCATTTTATTTAATTTTTTGTGCTAAGTGCTGAATAATTCATCAAATATCAGATTTTAACTGCCCTTTCGATGTTTATTTGTTCATTTTTAAAACGTACGATTTGTAACAATCGTAACGATCCGTATTTATCACCGCAACTGGTATACTATGCTACTGCATATTTACTAGGAGGTGTTGTGCCAAAAACTAACCAATCTGTTGCTGATCGTAGTCTGCTGAGTTTAACTTGGCCTATTTTTATCGATTTATTTTTCATTTTCATGATCAATGTTACTGATGCTTGGTTTTTAAGTCGTATTTCTGATTCGGCTGCCGCATCTGTGGGTGCTGTTATGCCAATATTAGGTATTGCCTTCGCACTTTATAGTACATTGCATCAAGGTGGCAGTAGTGTTGCTTCGCAACGAATTGGCGCTGGTGATCATAAAAAGCTAGCCACTACCTATGGCGCTTTGTTTGTTATTCTTCTATTTGGCGGTATGTTCTTAACCGTAATGATGTTTTCATTTGCCCCTACTTTTGCACAGTGGATGGGACTAAATGACAGTATGGCTGATATGGCTAGTATCTATTTAAAAACCATTGGTATGGGAACATGGATATTAGCCATTAGGTTCGCTGCCGCTGCCATTTTAACGTCGCAAGGTAAAACGCATTGGAACATGTGGTCAACGTTCGTTATGACCGTAGTAAATATTGTTTTTAACTATTTATTAATTGATGGCAAGTTTGGTTTTCCTGCTTTAGGTGTACAAGGTGTTGCTTATGCGTCAGTTATCGCGTGGGCGGTAAGCTTATGTTTCACCTTAGTGATTATTATCAGGCATTTAAAAATCAACGTTGCGCTTCCTAAAAGCTGGAGTTTATTTAAGAAAGACAGTGCGCCTATTTTAAAAATATCCATGCCGTCAGTGCTAGAGCCTATGTCGTGGCAATTAACGCAAATTTTAATGACTGTGATGATCGTCACTATGGGTGAGTTAGCATTAGCAACGCGCATTTATAGCTTTAACTTGCTTTTTACCGCTATTCTTTACGGTTTTGCCGTTAGTGCGGGTGTGCAAATAAAAGTGGCGCATTATATTGGCGCTAAACGTTTTGATGATGCACACAAGCAGCTAATACTGGGGTTAAAACTTGGTGTTGTTGGCGCGATGTTTTTTGTCTTCACTTTATTAGCTTTCTCAGATCAGCTATTTGCGCTATTTACCGAGAATGTTGATATTTGGGCGTTAGGTAAGTTAATACTGCTAGTGGCCATTATGGGCGAGTTTGGTCGTAGTTTTAATTTAATTGTTGGTTCGTCTTTACGTGCTTCAGGTGATGCGCGTTACGTGTCAATTGTTGGCTTTGTTTTAATGTGGTTTATTGCCCTGCCGTTAGCTTGGCTATTAGGGCTACATTATGCTTATGGCCTGGTAGGAATTTGGATAGCAACAAGTTTAGATGAATGTATACGCGGCATTATTGCTTTTAAACGTTGGAATAGCGGTAAATGGCGCAGCAAAGGCGTATATGCTGAAGAACTACCAGTACATGATCCAAGCTTAAATGAGCGCGTTGATTGCCAGGAAGCTAATGATTGTCGTGATGTTTTTAACCAAGAACCTGAAAAATCAACAAATGATAAAAGCTAAACCTATAGTGGTCGCCATAATTTATCAACATAGGCAAAGCTAATTAACCATCAGAATGAACAAAGCCGCTAAACATAATGTTAGCGGCTTTTTGTTGTTAGTATTTTGGCAATTAGCCTTTAATAAGGTAGTAACCTTTCGTTGTTAACGATACGGTTATTGGTTGCTGGCTGCGGTTTTTCCAATACCAACCATGCACGCCTTTAAAAGGTGTGGTTAATGAACCTTTCATGTTGTTTGACGTTGTAATGGAGTAACTTTCAAAATAGCCTGTGGTGTCGCCTTCTGGCTCGCCGTGAAAATCAAAATAAAGCACTTCGCCATCGGTTTTCCACTCATATTCTAAATGAGCATATTTTTCCATATAGAATTTATATTCTAAGCCCTTACCTGCGGGGATCACAATATCAATACTGTCGTTACGTAATACATGAATTTGCTGACCGCGATTAACCACTAAGCTTGGCGACTTTTCAGAGGCTTGAGCAATAGCCGTTAAGCCTAGCGCTTTGCCAATACCTGTTGGGTCAATGTTATATTCTGCCGGTAAAATACAGGTAATAAGTAAAACAATAGCAACAATAATCGCCATCATGCCTGCTTTGGTTAACGTGCGTGTGCTATGTACAGGAACTTTAAATTCATTCATTTTCTATCCAAATTTACTTTATATGTTGGGGGCAAGTTTTAGTTTTGCCGAATTTATCAGAATTATTTTACTTATTGCTGCGCTAAGTGATGAAGTAGCCAGTAAGCTGTAGGCCTATTAGCATAAAACCGGCACTCATTAATGCGGTATTTGTTAGCGTTGCAAAGTGTAAATAGCTTTTATGCCTGCGCCAAAAACTTAATATTATTAACACTATGGCTAGCGCTATAAACTGGCCTAGTTCAACACCTATATTGAATGAAATAATGTTACTGACTAAACCATTACTCGGTAATTGAAACTCTTGTATTTTAGTGGCTAAGCCAAAGCCGTGGAACAAACCGAAAACAATCACGGCAATTTTTGTATTGGGTTGGTAGTGAAATACGCGCTGAAAGCCACCTAAGTTATCAAAACCTTTATAAACCACTGACAAGCCAATGATAGCGTCGATGATATAAGGGTTAATGTTAATATGGCTAAGTACGCCAAAGAGTAAAGTTAAGCTGTGTCCAAGGGTAAATAAGCTTACATAAAGCAAAATATCTCGGCCGCGAAACAGAAAAAATATCACACCAACAAGAAACAATAAGTGATCATAGCCTGTTAGCATATGTTTAGCACCAATATACATAAATGGTATGATGGCAACACCTTGATTTGCTTCTAAAAATTGTCGAGTTACTTCATCTACACCATGTGCCGATACCGATAAGGAACTCATCATAGCGATAAGCGGCAATAGCCAAGGCAGTATGTTTTTAACGATTTTGTACACGCATGTGTCCTTATTTGAAATAGCAAATTATCAAGGCTGTTCAGCCAACGTTTATACACTATGCTTGGCTGTAATGGGAATATAATTACCTTTTTTAGCAAAAGTGATGCGCTAAGCTCTATCTCCTGTCATAAAAATAATAAATAATAGTTTACCCTTATCTAATTATTACTTTTGCTGATGAATGACACACTGCAAGTGATCAGTTTACTTGATCTTTCTATTGCTTTTATCCCGGTGCTTATCGCGATTATTTTTTTGTATCTATGGTCATTAGATGTAAAACAAGCCAGTTATGCCCTTTCGCGTATGCTAGTGCAGTTATTGCTGATAGGTTATGTGCTGAGCTATATTTTTTATTCTGATAATGCTGGGCTAATTGTCGCTATTTTAATTGCGATGGTGACTATTTCATGTTGGATAGCATTACGAACATTAAATGAATACCGCATGTTGTTATTCAAACAGGGATTTGTTGCCATTTTATGTGGTGGTGGCTTTACTTTAGTTGTGATCAGCCAAGGAGCATTATCAATAACGCCTTGGTATCAACCGCAAGTAATTATTCCATTGGCGGGGATGATATTTGCTACAGCGATGAACAGTATCAGTTTAAGTGCTGAGCGAATGTTTTCTGAAATTGACAATAAAACCCCGTATTCATTAGCCCGAAAACATGCGCTAAATGCAGCAACTATTCCGGTTATAAATTCTTTATTTGCTGTTGGTTTAGTGTCAATTCCTGGCATGATGACAGGGCAAATTTTATCTGGTGTTTCACCATTAATTGCGGCCAGATATCAAATAATTGTAATGTGTATGATATTTGGCTCTGCAATATTGTCTACGGTGATTTTCTTATTGTTATCTAAGCCTAAAATACAGCAAATTATCACTACAAAAAGTAACGCGTAATCGTTTTTATTATGTACTGACAGCGTCACTAATTTCTACAAACCCCTTTGCCACTCTTGTCTGAGCGGAATTGCTTGCGGTTGAGTAATTGCCATATTTACTTTATCGAGTAAGGCTTGCTTGTCTTTACCTAAAATACCTTTTAGCACCAAGTAATTAGATGCGTGATCAGAGCGGAAAATGGTTTTATCTAAGGTTAAAGTCGTTAATAAGGTTGCCATTTCTTGAAATAATTCTTGTTGATTTAACTGTCTGAAACGGCCGTTAAAATTTTTGGCAAAACGCTCTTCACCTAAGGGAAAAGATACCACTAAAGTGGATAAAAAATCAGGCTGCGCAGCATTCATTAATTTGGCTGAATTTATCGCATGTTGTTGCGAAAGTTCGGGGCCACCCAGACCGTTTAAAATCATTACCGATGATTTAATACCGGCTTGTTTTATTTTAGTCAGTGCGGCTAAAGAGCTGTCAAAACTCTCACCCTTTTCAATTAACGTTAGCACTTCATCGTCGCCACTTTCACAACCGATATACATGAGTGTTAAGCCTAAAGATTTCAACTCAGCTAATTGTTCAACCGTTTTGTTACCTAAATTACGTGGTAAACAATAACTCGATACACGGGTTACTTGAGGTAAATGCTTTTTGATCAATAAAAGAATATCTTTTAAGCGCTTAAAGGGCAGCATCATTGCATCACCATCAGCCAAAAATACCCTGCCCACTGGCAACTTAGATGCCACTATGGTTAATAATTCTTGCTCAATAATCTCGGGCTTCTTGGGTTTAAATTTTTTATTGTCGTTGGTATACATGTCACAGAAGGTGCATTGATTCCACGAACAACCGTTAGTCACTTGTAATATTAAGCTTTTCCACTCACTGGGCGGGCGAAATACAGGTTCGATATAATTTAATGGGTACACGGAAAGTCTCGACAACAAAGTAGCAATATTTAACGACATATTATATTTATGACACTAAATTTAGCTACACAAATTACAAAAAAACCGATAACACAGCTAGCATGTTATCGGTTTAAGTAAGCTTATATCGGTTAGGTATGGTTTAACCGATGACAGCAAATTAAAAAATACAATGTTTAGTAAAATCTTTGGCTTCTGTTGCTGTCCAATCACCTTTTGGTTTGTCTTTTAATTGTTTGCACCAATCGTCACTACCTACTTCTGGCGCACAAGCTGTTGTTAACAATACGGTGAATAGTACTAATGATAATTTTTTCATAATGTTCCCTTCGCAGTCTTTGCTGCTTGTTTAGTTAAATTCATTAACGCTTATCATGTGTTATAGCTTCAATAAGATTAAAATATTGGACTTAAGATGTTGCCATCCGCATCTTCAAAGCGTCCAGCGAGTATGGTAATTAAATCTGCAACCCACCAACCCCCCAAACCGCCCAAGGTAAATAACATAAAAACCCCGCTCCGCTTTTTACCATAAACGAAACGATGAACGCCAAATACACCGAGTAATAAACAATAGATAAACGCGAACAAGCCTTGTGCGTTTTTACTGGCAACACCGCCAAAAGCACTGGGTAAGTGTTGCTCTGCGCCACAGTGTTGGCAATCTTTAGCGCTATCAATGATGTGATCACCACAATAACGGCAAAAAACTGTTGTACTCATGCTATGCCCTTTTTATTAGTTTAATATGTCTGCATGTAATTAATGCTAAACTGACAATATAATATTTTAATGTAGAAATATAAGGTAAAAACAAATAAAAACATAGCACTACTGTTACTTTTGATGGATTAATATCATGTTCGTTACCTTTCTTACTAAGCAGTTTGTGTTGTAATGCTCATGACTTATTTTGATTTAATACATATGCGATTAGGTTATTCATCACAATGAAACCATATTTCAATTTCATCGGTGGCTTGTTCAAACTTAGCGCTGTGCTCAACATGAGCGGGCACATGGTACCACTGGCCGGTTTTGATTCGTTGCGTTTGTCCATTCATTGTTAAGATCAATTCACCACGGGTGATCACGCCGTGATTATCTGTGTCATGTTTATGCGCTGGTATTTCAGTTCCCGCAGGATAAGAGGCAAATAAAACATCACTACCATTTGCCGCTAATTTATAAGCGTCAAATCGACCATCATATAACGGCAATGTTTTTATTCTATCTGGATATTGTCCAGCCATAAGTGTTCTCCTACATTAGATAGTGACTTGTTTTTATAACCTGAACTCTGAATAATGAGTGCTTGATATTCAAGAGAATCAAAAGCTTAGGTGGCAAAGCAAATACTATAGCAAAGCAAGCATCACTAATAGACACCCTCAATGCTTCATTTTATGCCATTTCCAAGGCAAAACTTTATCAATTGCGAGCTATTTATCGACGTTTTAACGCAGTAATGGGTTAAAACGGAGGATTGAGCAAGTGCTGCTTATCCAGAGTTCAGGTTATATAGCTTTAAGGCCTGTGAAAACAGATGAAATCGCGCATAGTATGAAATTATTTTTCTTTTACCGCGACATAAATGTCAAAAGATGACGGGCTTTTATAATGTTCAAAATCGGTGGTATAAGCGCGTTGGTAACGTGCGTCTTGATCATTACTGAAATATTCCCAAATATGCCCCCAGAGTTCTATGATAGCGTTTGGTACTTCGCCCTGGGTTGAAAATACATAATATAAGCCCGGCGCTATGGTTAATGAGCTTAATTGATCATCGTTGATTGGTGTGTCTGTGGCGGCAAAAACACGATATTGACCACTAAAATCTGACTCGTAATCGGTATAAACACCGTAAACGTTTGATTGCTTTGTTAATTTTGCGCCTTGTTGGCTATAGAACTGGGCCCATAGGTCGCCTATTTTAGCTGTTGCCGGTTGCATTTCTTCTAAATTGGATGTGCGAACTGAATAACCAGTTAATTGAAAAGCATTAACTTGTACGGGCTGCATCTGACTATCCTTGTACTTATTTATTATTGAGTTTGGTGCTGTTTGCGGTTAGCTATTGGCAATACATACAGCTGTAAATTAAAAATAAGCGTAGTCAAATATGTGTAAAAATCAATGTAGTTTCAGGTAATTAGTTAGATTTTCGCCATTTATTGATAATGTCGTCTAATTCTCCTGACTTTTTTAAATCACTGATCGCTTGATCAAACTTTTTAATGGCTTTGGGCTCAACGGCTTTTTTACTGAACATTAAGTGAATATTTGACTGATAAATTTTGAGATCATGTTGCTCAAACTCATTTATCATTTGGTATTTATTGGCAAAAGCTTTGATTGTGGCAGGATCGACCAGAAAACCATCAATATGACCTTTTAATAATAAAGTCACATTTTCTTCGATATCAACAACCTCAATAATATGTTCTTGAAATTCTGTGGTTTTCATTAGCGCTTGATATTGTTCGCCATAGAAATAACCACTTTCGATCCCGATAACATAATTACTATGGGTTAGATCAGCTAATGATTTTAAGGCAATTGAATTTGCTTGGCCTTTTTTAACAAATAATTTTACGACTTCAGTTCTGTAAGGTTGCGAAAAATCGGCATAGCGTAAGCGTTTATCACTGTACGACGCGCCCATTGCAACATCCATTTCACCAACTTTTATATAATGTAAATGGCGTTTCCAGGGCAATTCGGTATATTCGGCGGTATAGCCAGTTTTAGTGAGAATGCGATTGAATATTTCGAAATCTAAACCGCTGAGTTCTTGTTGATTATTATAAAATTGATAGGGGTACCAAAGCTCCCAGCCAACGTGAAGATCTTTCGCGTGACTGGTGAAGTTAAGCATTAAACAGAAGACGATTAGGATGTTTTTCATATAAGATTAACTTAATTCCCTTTAATCGCCTTTGTTAATTCAAATAGTTTTTATTCCAAAGGCTTAAGCTTTAATACCAATGCCGGGTCTAACCTGACATTGAACCAATTTATTCGCCAATCAAGATGTGGACCTGTTGCTCTACCGCTTGCACCAACCGCAGCAACAACTTGCCCTTTGCTCACTTTATCGCCAACTTTGACATAAGAATCACTCAAATGCAAAAAGGTTGAACTGACACCATGGCCGTGATCTATGATCATTGTGCCACCAGAATAAAACATATCAGGCACATACATAAGTACAACACCATCAGCAGGTGCTTTCACAGGATCACCGGTATTACCAGCATAATCTAAGCCGTAATGTGGCCACTTAGGTACGCCATTATAGTAACGTTGACTGCCATAAACCCCAGTAATAGTGCCTTCAATGGGGGCAATAAACCCTTGTGCAAAAGCCGTTAAGTTACTATCTATGCTGCGCGCTGCTTTGATCTTTTTATTATCTTCCCCAACACGAATATTCGCTTTTTTGTTGGGATTCATAATTTTCTTTGCTATGCCTTCAATTCGTTGAATATTGTACTCACGCTTTAAGGGTTTTAAAGTACGCTTGTCAATTTCACCGTTTGGGCTAGTAATCGTTAGTACGCTATTATTTTTTTCATCACGGCTAAAACCTAATACATAGTCACCTGAAGCAGATACTTTGATGGCTTTACCATTTAACATCACTTTGTTTTCAGGCGCTGTTTTACCAACAATTAATGCACCTTGAAAAAATTGCTCCGTTAATTGTGTTTTTGCCCAGGCAACATGCGTTTTAGTTAGCCCCAACATCAAGGTAAATACAATGAATAGCGCAGGTAACTTAGCCATTAGCAATAGCCCCTTTTGCGACACCTTCAAAGGCAACCACTTTGAATTCATTATCTGGAGATTGCTGTTTTAGCTGTCGTAGAATGAAGTCAGCTAATAATTCGACTGTAGAATCGCAATCAACCACATCTAAGATATTACTCGGTACGGCAATATCAAAACGACCTTGTGGCGCAAAATAAGAAAACAATTGCTGATCAGCACTTAAGTTTTTAATGGCGTTAGCAGACAACTCAATATCAGCTAAAGCAATGCGATCAGCCTCGCTCGCTAAATAAATATCTTTCCAACGTAAGCTCCATGCTGCTTCTAGATCTGCAGAGCGTTGACCATTTTGGTAAATATGAATTTTGGACCGATGACCATGAGCTATACGTTGACAATTACCATCGTGAAGTTTTAAGCCATGCGTGTAATGATAAAAAGCGCCATCAATGTTTTCAGCACGCAAATTTAACGTTAAGCCTTGAACATTTTTAGGTAATTGCTCAAGAATAATCTCGGTTAAGTAGTTTGTTACCGATGCTATATCAATTTTATCAGATGAAATTTTAGCAAATGCACAGCGAGGTGACTGTAAATTGTAACTGCCCTGCTTGGATTTAAAATCAACAAATTCATGACCTTCACGATAAGTTGAGTCGCTAACGGTTATGGCATTATCTAACATAGGTAGCAATAACTTATGATCAACGGCATCATCAATAATGGCTTTGATCTGCTTTTTAACAACAGCGAAATCAAGCACCATGCTCATTTCATTTAAACTACCATCAAGCAACACATCAACTATCCAGCTTTCACCAACAATACCGCGCTCAGTACAACAATAAGAAAAGTCGATTACGGTTAAGTCATTTACAAATAACTGCATTTATAATCTCCTACAACTTTACTTGCCAAGCAATGCTTTCGCTTGCTCGAATTGGAACAACAACATCATCACCAAACGCCATGGTAGCAGGTACTGGCCATGCGGTTTTTTCTAAGGTGATTTTGTCTTGGTTAACCGGTAAGTTGTAAAAGTTAGGACCATTTAAACTAGCAAATGCTTCTAATTTATCTAGCGCACCAGCTTGTTCGAAGGCTTCTGCATAGAGTTCAATTGCCGCATGTGCAGTATAAGCACCCGCGCAGCCACAAGCTGATTCTTTGGCATTTTGTGGATGTGGTGCGGAATCTGTACCTAAGAAAAACTTAGCACTGCCACTTGTAGCAGCTTCAATAAGTGCATGTTGATGAATATTACGCTTTAGGATTGGCAGGCAATAAAAATGTGGGCGTATACCGCCAACCAACATGTGGTTACGATTGAATAATAAATGATGAACGGTAATTGTTGCTGCAACGTTATCACCTGCTGCTTTAACGAAATCAACGGCATTTTTAGTGGTGATATGCTCTAACACTATTTTCAGTGTTGGATACTTTGCAACTAATGGACGTAATATACTATCGATAAACACCGCTTCACGATCGAATATGTCGATATCGTGATCAGTGACTTCACCGTGTACCAACAATGGCATATCTACTGCTTCCATTGCTGCTAATACTGAGGCAATGTTATCTACATTGGTAACACCAGAAGATGAATTGGTTGTAGCACCTGCTGGATAAAGCTTTGCGGCATAAACTATACCAGATGCTTTTGCCGCTTTAATATCTTCAGCTGTTGTTTGGTCTGTTAAGTACAACACCATTAACGGCTGGAATTGAGCGCTTGGCTTAGCGGCCATAATGCGTTGGTGATATTGCATTGCAAGCTCAGCATTGGTTACTGGCGGTACTAAATTTGGCATGACAATGGCACGACCAAAATAGCGGCTAATATCAGCTACGGTGTTAGTTAAAGCGGCGCCATCGCGCAAATGTACATGCCAATCGTCTGGACGTGTGATTGTGATAGTCGTCATTTTATTTCCTATTAATTCTTTCGTTCTACGGCCATTTTCAAGGCCGTATATTTGTGTTTTACTGCGCTAACATATTAGCTTAGTGCTAAAAGTCATTTTCTGAGTCTTCGTTACTAGACTCTACTGCCATTGTTGCTGGCTGATTTTGTTTCGCGTTGTTTTCTAATAAGGCGAGTAACTGGGCTTTTAAGTTGGGTGGTACTTTAAATATAGTAATGCTTTCGTTAGCTTGGTTATAAACTACATCTTGACCCAAATGGCTGCGCTCAAAACTTAAGCTAATACCATTACCGTATCCTGAATATTTCGTGACTTTGTTAACAACAGCTTGATCATGAGGGAATGACTCCTCAATTGGGTATGATTGCTCTTGGCAAAATTTGTAAAAGTCTTGGCCATTTTCTTCAGTTTTGATGACATCGCCAAGTTCTTGTAACGATACATCTTGGGCTGACTCTTTTTGCTCTTTACAGTAAGTTAATAACTCTTTTCGCGTTTGTTGTTTTTCATCAGCGTCAAATTGATTAACCGCAACAAAGTCTTCTACTGCTTGTACTAATGTTTGCGTTTGCTCTTTTGCGTTTAAACCTTCTTCACAACTTAAAAAGTCTAAGAAAAAGTCAGAAACTTTACGTCCCGCACGGCCTTTAATAAAAGAAATATAACGATTACCTTCAGCATTATCTTGATAATCAAACAAGTCTATACGAGCGGCTAGCTGTAATTTACTCGTGTCTAAATGTTGATCGGCAGAAATATTTAATTCACCGTCAACAGAGTAATGCTCTGAAATTGGAATAATAGCGGCTAGTAAATAACGGCCTCCCATATACTCGTAATGACAAACAATTAAATAGCCAGTTTCAGCAAGATCGTATTTTTCTAATTCGTTTTTAAGTAAATTTGCTGCTTGGCTGCTAAATTGGTGAAAACTTTGTGCGTCGCCCAAGTAGCTTTCCATAATGTCAACAAAACGAGCGCTATCGCCCTCTGCTGGCATGGAAGAAAAATGTCCGTATGCTTTACTGCCTTTACTGTTGTAAATTTTATGTAAGGCATCAACAAAACTTTCAATTTTGCTGCTTGCGGCGACATCTTCAGGACCTAACCTGAGTAAAACTTCACCAGTTTCTTCTTTTTTTGATAAAAAATGCAGTGCAATGTTCGAAATTATTAAGCTCATAGATAAAGGTCAGTATTATATTGTTCGGGCATTTGATAAACTTAAGTCTGTTTATTAAATTACCATTAAGTGTTTAAGATGCCTATTGTATCCAAGTATTCCAACGAACGTGTAGAAAAAATTATTAAAGATTTACATAATGTACTCGTAAAAGAGTCTGCAACCCCTGATCTAGCGCTGATGTGCCTAGGAAATACCTTAACAGAAATTATTGTAAATAATATTCCAGAAGAGCAACGTGAAGCTATAGTAGACAATTTTGCCGGTGCATTAAAACAATCTATACAAAATTCTAAATAAAACGTATAACTTAAAAGCGACAATGACAAACAATAATAAGAGAATTTAACGACGCAATGGTTTCATTTGAATCAAAACCCTATAGTAAACGCCTATTACAATTAGTTAGTTGGAGCCATTGGTTCACCTTTTTTAATATTATTGCTGCGATATTATTATCGTCTATTTATATATTAAGTGAGTCGATGCCTGACACATTATTAGGTAAAACCTATTTGGTTACGACGTGGTTAAGCCACATGGCGTTTTTAACTTTTATGAGTTTTGTACTCATTTTGTTCCCGATCACCTTATTATTTCCAAGAACGAGGTTTATACGGGTTGTCGCTTCTATCATTTTTACCGCCGAGTTATTACTATTATTACTCGACGCATATATCTACACACGATTAGGCTACCATTTAAATATTTCTTCAAGTGCCCCGATACTTGAGCTTATTAGTAATGAAATACAGCAAAATAGTCGTGCATTTTGGTTTGTTAGTTTAGTACTGACCATGGTGATTTTATCTTTTGAACTAATCACCTCAAACTATGCATGGAAGCATTTAAAAGAATTACAAAAAACAATTTTTGCCAGGTTTATTGTTATCCCGTTAGTGGCCTTTTTCTTTTTAAGTCACATTGTTCATATATGGGCTGACGCTAACCTTGAATATGACGTATTACGCCAAGATACCGTATTACCGTTGTCATACCCATCAACCGCTAAAACCCTATTAACAAAATATGGCATGTTCGATGAAGTTGACTATATTGCTCGCCGAACCAGCCCACTTGCCTTTACTGATTCAGTACCTCAATATCCGATTTACCAAGGACAATGCCCGAGCGATAACGCATTAAAACAATCTGTTTTTATGGTGATATCAGATCAAACATTGCAAGTTAAGCAATTAGATAAAATTAAGCATAGAATCAAGCAAGGTAAGCTCTCGCTTGATAATCATGTCGATAACGCGTTACCAAAAGAGGCTTGGTTTAACCTGTTTTATAGTTTGCCAAGTATCTATAAAAAAGCGCTAACAGAACAACAAGCACAACCTTTGCTATTGCAAATTATGGCGAGGAAAGATTTAGCAAAATCATTTACCGTTGTCGGTGAAAGTAACAACGAACAACCTGCAAAAGACATGAGCTTATTCACGCTAACCGATAAATTATTTCCAGAGAAAACAAAGTTAGATGACATTTCAAGTTTGATATTTGCCGATAAACTTAATAGCTACGCACCGGGTTTACATGTGTTCTATTTTAAAGGTAATAATAGTTATCAGTTTGAGTTATTTTTAGACGCATTAATATCAGCGCAAAATAAGAAGCAGCAAAAGGATATTCTATGGATCAGCTCGATTGGCAATCATACGTTTGACACAAGTTTATCCATTAAACCAGCCCTACTGGTTTTGCCGGAAAGCAAAAATAGATCTATTGGTAAATTAACAAGTCACATGGATGTACAGCCGACATTAATTAAGCGCTGGCTATCGTGTGATATTGAAGCTAAAAGCTACAGTAATGGTACCGATATTAAAAAGTTAAGTAATGACCGTATCATCGCTAATACTATGGATAATGGCATCGTCGTTTTCAATAAAGATAAGTCAATGTTTGTTGACCAAAACGGTAACTTCCAAAGCTATTCTATTCAACTTACTGCGCCTATTACGGCTAAACCTGACTTTCCACTGATGATTGATGGTGTGCACTTTATCAAGCAATTCAGTAAACAAGGAAATAAAGTACAATAATTAGGCGCTTAACGAGTAGAATGTGTTTTTTAATTGCATTTAAAGCATAAATCATTATCATACCAACATAAGTTTTTATCCCCATTAAGCTTATGTTTCGGGGTATAGCGCAGCTTGGTAGCGCGTGCGTCTGGGGGACGTGAGGTCGCAAGTTCGAATCTTGCTACTCCGACCAATCAATAAATTATTAAAGCCTTGTTTTTACAAGGCTTTTTTATTACCTAAATATTTACCACTGATTGGTGCTTTAGGTTCATAGAAGAAACTGAGCTTACAATTTCTCGCATAGACTTGATAATAACTATCAGGCCTAACGAAAATATTACATTGATGCCCTATAACAACGCTCTACTTCCCAGCCAAAACCTCAAAGACAAAGTTATAAAAGCGTTAAATTCTTATTTTATTCAATATTAGTAAGTTTTTTAGCGACATTTTTATCACTGAAATATTTGCACTTAATCGCTGATCGTATCCCAACCAATCCATCTAATGTTTATCTGATGATGTTTTCAGTAAAAGGGATTGAAATGTATATTTCTACTTAATTCATTAATAATTGTAGGTCGGGCTTTAGCCCGTCAAACTAGAACTATAACCAGCATAACGGCCGACCTTCAAAATATAACTATTGCCAATTTTATCGCGGCCTTTCTGACTTTCAACCTCTATAAGCTCGGCTTTTATGCGCTTCAATAACTTATGGCTGGTTGGTATTTTATCGTTTCGGAGTTGTACCAACATGCTGCGATAAAATTACAGTTGATTTAGGCCTGTTTTACCTTCTGAGCCGCTCAATGCATACCTTGTGGTAGTAGGTCAGTTTTGGTGCCTGTTTGTTCGGTCATTTTAAAAACGGTAAAGTGGCCAACTCGTTTACGTAGTTTAGATACCACACACAGCCTCGCCTAGCGTGTTACACAATTGATCAAAGTTTGGCTACTTATTCATTGTTGTACAAAGTGTCTCTTCATTTGTAGGTGAGCCTTTAGGCTAACATTTAAAATTTTTTAATAATTTTTCGGGCTAAAGCCCGACCTACAGATATATTGAATTCCAATATGGATATTTTTTTATATCCTTAACTAGCCCTTTTCTTAATGGGTTAGCGACTATATACCGGGCGATATTCTTTCTATTTTCTTCTTCACGTAATGCATGATCATAAAAGGATGTTTGCCATAGTTTCCCTTTACGGCCTAGCTCAGCATTTATTTTATACGCTGTGGTGCCTTTTAATTCAGCTATCACCTTTGATAGCTGCACCTTCTCGCCTAACCGTAATAAACCATGAAAGTGATCAGGCATTAATACCCATGTTAACCATTTACATTGGTTCTTTTTTTCATTTACTGCGATATGTTTGCAAAACAAGCGTGCAATTTTAACATCTTCAAATATTGATGACCTATTATGGATATTAAAAGTTATAAAATATTCTGTATTTGCTTGTGAGTATCGCCCTGTTCTTAAGTCATTCCATGACATCAAGCCACCCTCTATTTTTCAGATTAAAAGCCCGACCTAAAATGCTTAATATAGGTTAGCCTTTTAGCTAGCTACTGTAATCTAAACAGTTTGCTCTCATATGTAGTTATTTACTAGCAAGTATCATTAGCGTAAAGCGCTAAAAGTACCTTGGTTTACTGTCGAATTGTACCGAGTTTCATAAAGTAGCTATGATTAAGCTCATCATAAAACGCATGAACCTGAAAGGTTACAATTGTCTTAGCACACTGGGGGCGCACATTGTGCTATTTCAGCTTCAAGTGTTACTAGCTCTGCTCTATTTTTTACAGGCATACTTTTGGTTAAAGCCAAAATTTCGACAACACTGAGCTTTTTGTTATGTAACCTTGTCGGTTTTTTGCAAACCTCAAAGACACCTTTTAAGCTTTTTTGGAAGTAATACCTAAGTTTTGGATTACTGGGATCACTTACATTTATGGAAATAATAATGAATTCGGCATCCACTACTCCAATTTTATCTATAAGTTGGCTAGTTGGTACCTTCCCCCAATATAGTCGGGGAAATAAACCGTTGTAGGGTAATATTTTATTTATCATGGAACTTAGTGAACAACCATTAAACAATTCGGCAGTCAGTTTTCGAAAGTTTGTTAGGTAATGAAAATCGCTGTTCACTTTGTTGAGACTATTGGCTGATACCACACCTTCTGGAGCAGAGATGCTTTTATACTGGCTGCGCTTGGCAATATCTAAAAGATCAACCTCAGGCAATTGATGCAAATGTACTTCATAGCCTTTTTTATGTTTAAACTTGTTGAGCGTTTTATTGTTATTACTGACTACGACGCATGTAATTTCTTTTTGGGGAAACAACAACTGTAAAAGCGTAAACTTTTTTTCGAATTTTCTTTCACAGCCTTTAAGGCTTTGTGGGTTTTGTATTAATGTACATTCATAAAATACAAGCTTACTTTCACTCACCTTTATTGCATCGAACTCAGCCATTGATACACCATCGCTATTGTAAATGCACTTGCCGAACTTATCGCAATAAAAGCCTGTTAAAATAAATTTTTTTCCTTTAGGGGCGTAAGCGTGTTTGCCTACCAACTTAAAAGTATCATTGTTATTTTTTGTCAATTCGTTGATCAAGTATTCGTAAAAAGATGCTTCATAAACTTCGCCTTTGAAAATCAATTTAGGCTTTTCGTCATGCGGAGACTTAATAAAGTTTTTTGGGCTGCTGTAATACTGTTTATATAAATTCATATTCATAATGGTGATAAGTCGATAAATTGATTGTGATAAAACTCATGCAGCTTTTGTATTTATTCTTATCGTTCTCAAATTTTCGACATATTATAGAGCGATCATAAACCATTATTGAGCTTTTAGTTTTCTACGTGTTTATAACGCTAATGAATGCGTTTTTGCCGCTTGGTTTATTATATAGCTTCAGTTTAATAAACCTCTGAGCTACCTGAAACGAGATCGAAAAATTATACAAAAATTAAGACTATCGAGTAATAAGGTAAAAAATATTGAGCTCTCCCGATTTATGAAGCAAGTGTATGCGCTTTATAGGTAAGGTTAATTTGACGTTGTGAGTTTCACTTTCATGGGAGCCTTTCATTTGTATGCTCAGGTTGTTATCTAGTAGCCCTTCAATTTTTAGCTGAAGTCTTTTCCCAGAAAAAGCCACCGGTACAATATATTTTTCGCCATTAGCCTCAATAGCAACCTTAAATTTATCCTCTTCATTTTTGTTAAATTTTAGGTTAATGGAGTGCAGTTTTTCTTGATCTGTTAACGTAAGCGAAAACTGTCCGAGCCTGTCGTTTGTTTTTTTATCTAAAGAAAAGAGCATTGAAATTACATTAGCATCATCTTTAATATCTTGAATAAATGCCGAACTTGAGGACATTTCCCCCGACGGCTCAGCTAAAAATAGTTGAGTTTGCGTATCGGCTTGTGTCGAATGACGTGGTTTAATGGATTCGACTACCCCAGTTAAGACATAATAACCTTAACTGGAGAACATAAATGACAAAACGTAAAAAATACACCAAAGAGTTTAAACTTGATGCAATTTCTTTAGTCAGAGATCAAAATATTAGTGTATCTGAAGCGAGCAGAAATCTAGGTATTGGAAATCAAATGCTTGGCCGCTGGATCAAAGAAGCAGAACAAGAAGATGGTCAAGCTTTTCGAGGTAACGGTAAGCTAACACCTGATCAAGAAGAAATACGTAAATTAAAAGCCCAAGTAAAGCGCCTGGAGATGGAGCGTGAGATATTAAAAAAAGCGACGGTCTTCTTTGCAAAAGAAACGAAGTGAAATATTCGTTTATTACCCATCATAAGAAGATCTGGCCTGTGGTACTTATGTGCCGAATATTGGGTGTAAAAAGCAATAACTATTATAGTTATCAAAAGCGTAAATTAGATAAGCCAAGTGATTCAACACACCAAGAGATGCTTGAGTTAGTAAAGGATATTGCCAAATTTAGTGACAATACCTATGGCGAAAGACGTATTAAAGCGGTACTGAATGCGTTGAGTTTCCGCGTAAGCCGATGGACAGTAGCCAAATTAATGAAAGAGGCTAATGTTTGGGTTCGTTACAAAAAGAAATATAAAGCAACAACCAATAGCAATCACAATAAGCCGCTTTATAAAAATGAGCTTGAGCAAAATTTCATCACAGAGCAGCCAAATCAAGTGTTTGTTGGTGATATCACTTATATTTGGACTGCGGAAGGTTGGCTCTATTTAGCGGTTGTTATCGACCTATACGCTCGCAAAGTTGTTGGCTGGAGCATGGGGTCAAGAATGAAAGCTCAACTTGTCTGTGATGCACTAACGATGGCTGTTTGGCAAAGAAGCCCAGAGAAAGGACTTATTGTTCATTCCGATCAAGGTGTTCAATATGCAAGCCACCAGTACCGAAAATTACTTAATAACAATGGCTTTATTGGCAGTATGAGTAAAAAGGGCTGCTGTTGGGATAATGCCGTTGCTGAAAGCTTCTTTGGTAGCCTAAAGCAAGAGCGTGTTCATTGGAGAAATTATGAAACACGCTATGAAGCGCAACAAGATATAATGAATTACATAACCATGTGGTACAACAGTAAGCGACTACACTCTTACTTAGGGTATCAAAGCCCAAATGATTTTGAATTAAAAATTAATGAGTTAGAAAAAGTAGCTTAACTAGGGTGACTGAATTTACTTGACCAGGTCACTAAATATCTCCATCGAGTAAATATTTAGAGTGGATGTCCTCGTAACTATTGCTAGTGAGGTTATTATGGTGACTAGATAAATATGGGCAATAGATAAATGTTCTTGTGCTTTATACCGCTATGTTTTTGCTACAAGTTTGTGTATGAATATTTATAATTAATAATGACGCCAATTAAAGAGATAGCAGGAAGGAACCGTAATGAAAGTGATACTTAACGTTATACTTATAACAATACTGATATTGATATCTGTCTCTACTTCAGCCGAAGACCAAGAGACCGAGCAACTAGCAGACGTTATGGCATCACTTAAGTCAGCATACAGTAGGTATGTAAATCAACAACGTAAACCTTTAAATATTCCTGCCAAAATAACAGATGAATACCAAGCACTAATAAATTCGTCAGCTACAACAGCTGAGGATAAAACAAAGTTCATCAATAAAGCAAAGCAGAACCTTGCAAACTTTAAAGCAGCTGCAAGCATCGCAACCGAAACAAATGATCTTTATGAACGCTATAATATGCAACTAATGAGACTTGGTTTAAAAATAGAAATGCCAGCCAATATCAAAGCAATAGATAGTACTTACATGAGCATGGTTGAAACCGATGACTTTACTGGTGCTAATATTCTAGATTTTGAAAAACGTTATCAAGCCGCCTTAAAAGATTTTACTGAAGATGGCTTTGAAGTATTTGATGACCTTAGAGAACTCCAAGGAATTATCTATGTTTCAGGGCGCAACATGGGTCAATTAACCGATGAACAAAAAAACGAGTTTAACGCAGAAGTCGACAAACTTTATGCTAAGTACGATGAAATAGACGCTTTAAAAAAACAACAAAAATGGTTAACTGCTGCGGAAAAAATTCGATATGGAATTAGCTTAGGTAATGCACTGAACAGTAAAATAGAAATCATATTAGCAAAGCAAGAACAAAATAAAGAACAGGAAAGAACAGAATTCATTGAACGATATCAAGCTGTAGAGCTCCAAATAGATGAGATCAATACTCAACTAAAAAAACTTACCCGTAAAATTGAAGCTAACGTAGAAGAGTACAACGAACCTTGCACCAGAGACCTAGTAGAGTATTCATGTGCCAGCAGGTGCCCTGACCTAAAAGAGCGAGATCCTATCTTCGGTCATTATAAAAATGTTCCTAATCGCCAATGCCTATCACGTTGCAACTATTTAGAAGAGCAGGAGCAGATAGAAGCTGATCGCGAAACAGAGTATTGCTTAGACGACAAACGACGCATAAAGAGGAGAACCTTAGCTATCAACGATGAAAAAAATGACTTAATTGACAAGTACAACCGACTAGTTAATGAATTACGATCTATTGAAAATAAATTGCGTTAGGAATAAAGCGTTGAAAACTTACGATGAAACAACTTATCTTGAGGCGATAAAAAGTAAGAGCTCACCCTTGCTGAAATATGCGCTGGAAAGTAAGTTTTAGGGTTGGCGGTTTACCTCAGGATGTGTTGCTATATGACTGATTTACCTAGCTTATATTGTTCTATACTACCAGCTAAAAAACAAATACCAACATAAAACCAAACTGTACTTGCTATAATTTGCCAAATATCTAAACCTGTTGAAGTAGCAAATGCAGGAATAGCAATTAAACCACGCAAAATGCAAAGTGATGCGATAGTAATTAAGGCTGGTTTTAGCAGTGGAACTTTGCGAATTATACCTACTGCTGAAAATGAAAATACAGTACAAGCAAACATTAAACTGGCAACGAATACTGTACTTATTGGTGCTAGCATAGTTCCTTGTTGTGCTGACTCAATAACTTGTTGAGGTGCGCGAGCAAATGCAAACTAACTAGGGCCTCCAAAAATACAAAGTAAATGCCAAATTGCAGACGCAGAGGTTATAACACCAGGACTAATTAATAATCTTGATTCAACACGCATACTCGACTCAAACTCCATTTTGCACTGGCACCAACGTTCTGTTAATAGGTAATATAATAGGTTGGCTAACATCTGAAGCGCAGCTAAGGAGGCAACCAGTATCTGTCCAGTTGATGCACTTGGTATAGCGTCACTCTATAGCCAAACCACATCCATGACAATTGCTCTGTGCAATACAAAGGACATATATGTCCTTTGTATTTTTAGGGCAACGGTGTAGCAGACCAAGAAATGCGTTGTACTTGTGTACTTCTTTCATTAGTGAGTGTGGTTAAAAGTTTGTTAGGTGTAGCTTTCAGTATTATGCCCATTGAGGCTTGAGGTAAAGCTATTTCTTGTACTTCATTAGTGAGTATATGCATTCTTGCTAAAGACAAAGGGTCACCAAGGCTATAGAAATAATCATCGCGCAAAGCAATTGAACACCAACACTGAGCTAGTGTAATAGTTATTTTCTTGGTAAACGCATTCTGCGTATTTTTGTCTTGTTCATACGTTAAGTTAAATAATGTATTATCATTAATATAAAATATCTCACCTCGCTCATTTTTAAGTAATTTTTGACCACCCTCAAATGTTAGCTGTGTATTTTCTCTTGTGAGCAAATTAATTCAAAGTGAGGTTTTAACGCGTAAAGCGCTATTTGAATTAAGCGCCAACAAGCTCGACAGTGCTATCGAGCAATTTAAAAATATCAACGATTTAACTCGGCAAGCAGATGCTTGGTTTGCACAGTCTTGGATAGATCATAATCAGGCTGATTATCAAGCGGTTAAAGCTAGTTTACTTAAATCTGCACAGTTGGCTTTTGATGCTCAAGATAAGCAACGCGAGTTAAGTGCTTTGACTTACTTATCTGTATTAGCCTATAAGAATCATCAAGAAGATGATAAATACCTTTATTTAAGACAAGCCGAAAATAAGATGAAAGCTTACCAATTACCGAGTTATCATTTTGCGATAGTGCCATATCATTTTGCTATTTTTGCTAAAAACCCTAAAGACAAAGCACCTCATTATAAACAAGTATTAGCACTTGCCGCGTTAACACCTGATTTTTGGGCGGCACAAAATAGTCGCCAACAACTGATGGAGTACTATATAAGTGAAAACCGGCTAACAGAAGCTCAAGCGCTTATCAGTGGTATCACTAAAGATAACGCCCAAAACTCATACTTGAAAACCTTATTAGCGCAAGCACAACAAAATGAGGAAGCATTTCTTAGTTATGCCCAGCGCACCTTTGAACAAGCAGAGCTGGCCGGTAATATTACGCTTAGTTTAGATATGGCTTTACTTATGTGCAGCACAAAAAGCACGCAAGTAAATTATGACTTTTATTTTCAATATATTGATAAAAAATCAACTGCCTATTGGCGACGTAATAATGCTGAAAAATTGTTGGCACTGAAAATATAACATTGCGCTAAAGTGGATTACTTTAAGCTGTAATTTCGATAGTCATTTATGCGGTAATTTACCTCGGAATTAGCATAGTAAATTAGGCAGCATAATCGCTGCCTATACTTTGTATTCTTATTTATATGCTAACTTGCACTCACATTCACTTCACATGCTACTGGTATTATTTCTGTTTAAGGCTCAGCCAGTTTAGCTTCCAGTTATTATCAAGTGATTGCAAAGTCAGTTTATGTTGACCTTTTTCAAGGTAAATTTTTGCACCTGTTTGCGTTTGCCATTCATTATAACCACCAGTATTTGTTATTTTTTCAATGCTTAACTCTTTATTATTGACTAAAACCACAAAGCCTTTGGTGTCTCGTGGAGCTGCTACACGGTAGCTGAGGTTATAATGGCCTGATTGTGTAACTTCAAGTTGATAGTCTATTATCGCTTTATCACCAATACCTACAGGCCCGGTTACATTGAACTTACCATCAATATCAGAGGTTCTTCCTACGCTAGAGTGAGTAAGTTCAGCTGCGGCTTCCGCTTCAACTCTGCCAGGAGCATATACCCATGAGGCTTGAGTTTTTACTGTATTGCTGTAATCACTTTGCTGGTGATGCCTAACCGCCACTACGGTATATTCATATTGATGACTATCGATATTGGCATCTTTAAACGTTGTTTCAACTATGTTTGACGCTAATAATTTAAATGTACTGCCCGTAGCGGCATTTCTATAGACGCGGTAGCTCTCAATATCGGTTTGCGGGCTTTTATCCCAGTTTAAGATAACAAGACCATCTTTTTGATCTAATGTTAAGTTTGTTACCTTGTTGGGGTATGGCGGCATAGCATCGCGTCTTAACTTTTCGCTTCGTTGGGCTGTTTTTAGCTGCTTGATAAATTTTTTAGTGTTACTCGATTTAGCAGGGCTTGCGCCATCAAGTGCTATTCGAAAGCCCTCAACTGCACCGACAAAGTCTTCACGCATGACACCTCTTTGGCTAACTGAGAATGTATTCCAATGCCAGCTGCCGCCTCGAGATACCCGAAACTCACAAACGTCATCAATCCATGGCTGACCATTACTATTGGCATTTTTATAATCATCTTTATAGCAATCAGCAATGAACTCAACCACATTACTAACCATATCGTGCAGGCCAAAAGGGTTGGGCTTATACATGCCAACAATACTGGCATAAGCTGAGTGGTCAACGCAGTTTGATTTACCATTAAAAAAGTTAACATAACTGGTACCGCTATCGCGTTGTAAAATATTTTCACCGGTTAAATCAGCGGTATTTTCATACTCACAAACTAAGGTTTGCTGGGGATCGTTACCAAAATAGTATTTACTGCTTGTGCCTGCTCTAGCGGCATATTCCCACTCAGCCTCACTTGGTAAACGGTAAGGACGTCCAGTTTCTCTTGCTAGCCATTGGGTATAAGCTGTAGCTGCTTGCCAACCAATACAGTTTACCGGTTGAAAGTCACTGGTATTAAGATCATTGTTTTCCCATGTGCCGTCTGTTTTACCGTAATTAAACCAACCATTGAGTTGATGGATACATTGAGTGGGCATGATATAACCTGTTTCTTCGACAAAATGACGAAACTCTTTTACGGTGACTTCATATTTACCTAAGCTAAATTCACTTAAGGTAATGGTATGTATAGGCTGGGCATCTGCTTCATTGATATCGCCCATTTGAAAGCTACCGGCGGGAAGGGTAACCATAATAGGCTCAATTAATTCACTGCTATTCTCGTTTGCATAAAGTACAGAACTACTACTTACTGATAACAATAGCGGGGTTATTAGTTTGTTTAGTTTACTTAGCTTGTTCAATTTCATTTAGCTTTCCTTTTTAATGAGAGCGTAATAATGAAAGCATCAGTCAGTAAAATCTTATTAAAAATCTAAATATGAGTAAAAATAGAAAAAACCTAGATTATCAAACCCTTGGTGTGATTTAAGTGATTGAATTATAAGGGTTGTTTTTTTTGTGAGAGTGTTTTTCTAAACAAAGAGAGGCGCTATTTGTTAAGGACAGGAGCTGAAATATGCTGATACGAGGTGCTAGTACAGAGTGGGGAGTATCTTATTAAGTGTTGGATGAATGGTTTGTTTAAATTAACTGGTTATTTAAATTAGTTGGTTATTTACAGCAAAAACTTGAAATCAAAAATAAAAAAACCGCAATCATGCGGTTTTTTTCATGGCGCCAGTAATACGTGTGATAAATTATTAGCCGGAATTACTGATGCGAGCGTAGTCTTAACGTTGTCGTGCTAGCATCATAAATAAGCACGCGTTGATAAGCCGGCATTAAGTAACTTTGGGCTGTGGCATTGCTAATAACCTCAGACCATAGTTCGACTTGGGCATTGTTATACTTACTGTAAGTAATACCTAACGTCGGATCAAAGCGATAGAAGTAACTATTATCATCAGTATCAGTGCTGGTGTTAAACGTTTGTACGTTTGCATTACCTTGCAGTAGCGCGTTATCAGTATAAGTGCTGCCATTGAAGCTTGCCCATTCGCTAACATTATTTGCGGTATATATAGTATTACCGTCATGACTAATAGCAAAGTTAGATAAGTTAGTAAAAGCTACGTTGCTATAAGCAGGTTCATTGGTAACTGAGACCATTTCACTAGCATAAGCATTGTACGCTAGGGTAAAGCGTTCAAGTGATGTTGCTGATTGATTATAAACCATATACATATTGGTACTATTTGCTTGGGCAGCTGTTGATGCAAAAAAAGCATTTTCTTGATCCCAGTATTGGCGAACTAAGTTGAGATCGGCATACTCAAGTGTTTGGGTGATAACAACGGCAGCACCCGCGATCATTTTTATCATCAGTGGGCGAAACTCTATAGTGATATCGTCGCTGTTGATTTGACTAAATTGATAATCAGCTAAATCAAACTGGTAGTGGCTAACGCGAGTTTGTTCCACTTCATCTTCATCAAGGTAAGTTTCACTATTCGATGCTAAAAGCATAGAGCCATCAGGGTGAATAACTAAATTAGTTAAATCTACTCCAGCTACAGGTGAAGCCGTTGTGTTAATTAATGCACCAGAAACAACATGGTAAGTGCTCAGACTATCGCCATTAGCTATGTATACGTAAGGACGCATAGGATCTAAAACAATCCCTGAGGTATTAAAGCTAATATTTTCTATATCAACATCAATAGCATCACTTGAGCCTTTGTTAAATGTAACATTAATGCTGCCTGATAATGCTGAGCCCGCGGTGGTAGGCGATAAGGTGATCACTGCATTATGAACACCGTCTGTCGTTATATTCGCAGGCAGTCCAGTAATAGTAAGCGTGTTGTTAATGTTATCAGCAGACAGCGATAACCAGTTTACATTTGTACTTGCTTGCCAAGCTATGTTGGCTTCACTGTTGGTCATAATATCAACCGTATGAACTAACGTTTGTTCTGTCGCTAAGCTGTTAAAGGCAAGGGAAGGGTAGTTGCTACTTAATCTGATAGCATCAACCGCTAGTTCAACTAAAATAACTCTTGTGGTGTCAGTTACGGGATCATAAATTGCAATACTTGCTGTCATTAAGCCCCAACCGGTTATTAAGCTACGGTCGATATCAATTAAAACACTATCGCCATTTTCATCACTTTGTTGGGTTAATATTAACCAAGGCGCAGTTGCTGTTGCTTGCCAACCTGCACCAATATTCATTAGCGTAAGTTCTTGCTGCGCTATAGTGCTGTTGCCAAAACTTGTTGTGAAAGCGAGTTGTTGCGCGGAAGTAGAAAATTGACTTAAGTTGATGACACTGACGGTGTTAGCACTTGTTGATGTGAGTACTGCTCGGCTATCGCCATTAGCAATGAACATATTAGTTGGCTGATTTTGCCCTAATTCAATACTATTCGCTATGCTTTGCTGTTCATTGTATACATCAACTTTAAAGCCAACGCCATCTTCAAACCTAACGTAGTGAGGGCGATCATTAGCGCTATGAGCAAGGGCCAAATTTGTTAGTGTATCGTCACTATTTAATACGCCATTATCGGTAAATGTTGTACCGTCAAAGCTAATCCATTCGCTGGTTGGGCTGATAGCATAGATATTTTTTTCATCAGCGGTAACATAAAAGTCGTTAATTTGGTCATTGTCAGCTAAAAGCTCGGGGCGGTAAGTATGACTAATTTCACTGCTAATTGGATTACGGCCAAAATCGTTTACTTTGAAGTTGATGCGCTTTATCGACATGATGTCATTACTGGTATCTAGTGCGAATAATGCTTGCGTTTGTTCTGCAATATTGAATGTTCGAGCAAAAAAGGCATTCGTGCTATCAAAGCCAACGCGGTTTAGATTCTCATCTGCATATTCTAAAATAGCGGTTGCAACGAAGTAGCGACCGTCAATACGGACAAACTTGACTGGTTCGCTGATGATATCGGTCTCAGCTAACTCAACAAAGCTCATGTCAGCTAAATTAATTTGATATCTGTGTGTGACTGTTTCACTGGTGTCTTCGTCAATTACTGTGGTTTCGACAGCCTTAGCTAACATAATAGTAGCATCAGGATGAATAATGAGTTGCTCTAATAATGTTTCTGCCGGCGCGATAACTGTCGTTGATAGCAGCTCATTGGTATATAAGTGGTAACTGCGAAGCTCGTTGTTAGTGGCAACGTAATATTGAGGCAGTAACGGGTTAATGACTACGCCACTGGTGTTTTCGCTGCTATTACTATTAGCGACAACTTCAACTGTATTGTTTTCAGTATTTGCATCTGACTTGTAAAAACTGACTTGAATGCTCTGTGCTATTGCGCTCGTTGTTTCGTCACCGGTTAAGGTGATTTCGGCAATTGTTGTACTGTTATTCGCTAAAGTTGTACTGTCAGCACTGATGGTTAATTGATTGTTTTGTGGATCAGCTGTTAATGTTAACCAACTTGCGTCAGTGCTGGCTTGCCATCCCCAAGGCAAAATACTATTTGAGTTGATGCTAATTGTTGTTTGGCTGTTACTAATATTACCCGTTTCAGCTAAGGCAACAGTCGCTTTATCAGCAAATAAATGTATGTTATCTAAACTTAATTCAACAGGATATTGGGTGGTGCCTAACGGAGTTGTTATATCTATAGTGCCAGTATATAAGTTAGCTTCAGTGAGCTCGCTAAGGTTTGGGGTAGCGGTTATGGCTGTTATACCGTCGGCAAAGTTTTTATCAACACTTAACCAAGGCACAGAAGTGGCTAAGGTAAGGTTATCGGCATTTGAACTGAGGTTAATTGTTTTCGCGGCAATGCTTTGTACACCAAAAGTATCATCAAAAGTTAGTGCCTGCCAAATCAGTAGTGAAACATTAATATCAGCATGGGCAAAATTTGTTGTCGCGGGATCACCACTGGATAATCTGAGGGTAGTACCGTATAGATCTGGGTTAATTCTATCGGCATTGACAATATCAATATGAATGGTAGCGGTGTTACTGGTTAGGTTTTCAATACGGTAATTTAACCAAGCTACAGGACTTGCTGTAGGGGCAAAACCAAGCAATAAACCACTGCCATCAAAGGTAACATCTACGGAAATAGTGTGGCCTTCATCTTGCAAAAATTCATTGGTAAATGCTATCGATGAAAGTGATGCATTAATGTTAAATGTTGGCGTTTTATCACTTGAACCACCACATGCTTGTAAAAATAGCGAACTAAATAAAATTAGCCATACTAAACGCATGTTTTTAATTTGTCCTTTCATACAGATCCCTGTTTTTATTAATAGCTAGAGCTTAGCTTTTATTTATGACTGTAAGTTAATATTAACGATATTGATGAATAGGCTGATTACAACTGCTGTAAGGTCGACTCATTCATGACTTTAATAGTATGCATTTATTTTGCGCGATTATTAACATAATGTAAAACTTATCGTCATTAATCAATCACTGAACATATTATTGCCATGCTACTGCAAAGAGTAAGACTCAATCTAAATAGTAACACTTTTATATAAATTATCGCTTTAAGCAGCACTCCTCTGAAAGTAGCACTACCTTAACTGAACATTTCAACGCTAAGAGTTACTTTTAGTCAGTTAGCTACTATTTATCCAGAGTCCAGGTTATTTACTATGGAAAGTCTTTAGCTCATGCAAAGCCGCTAAAAGTAATCATTACAAACGTGTATGTATATCAACTTAAGCACTGAGTAGATTATGAATGTATGCGCCGCTTAGAAATAATTTATCTAAAATGCTTTAAGCAAAAGTACCTTGAAAAAGCGCCTTGAGTTGGACAATTGCATCAGTCAATGTTTACTGCAGAGCCAAAAATGAATTTAAATAAGGGGTAGTTTATGACAATAGAGTATAAAAATTAACAATAAATGCTCAAATACATTGGTATCTTTAAGTCGAGCTTGCGTATAATAAGCGCTTTGGTGCGTCCCTAATAAATGATCAGAAAATAAAGTCAGAAGTGTGCGCTTTATGCAATAACGTGGTTTCTCTATCAACGAAATCATGACACTATTAAACGCTTAAACAGAATTAATTTTTCGAAAAGTTGGAAATTCAAATGATTGAAACTAGTGCCCAATTGCGTCAGGCATTTTTAGATTTTTATGCTTCTAAGCAGCACCAAATTGTTGCAAGTAGCTCTCTTGTTCCTGGCAACGATGCGACATTACTATTTACCAATGCGGGCATGGTACCGTTTAAAGATGTCTTTCTTGGTGGTGATACTCGTAGTTACACACGAGCGACATCAGCACAACGTTGTGTTCGTGCCGGCGGTAAACATAATGATTTAGAAAACGTTGGCTACACAGCACGCCACCATACTTTTTTCGAAATGTTAGGTAACTTCAGTTTTGGTGACTACTTTAAAAAAGAAGCTATTCATTATGCTTGGGAATTTTTAACCACAGTATTAGCCTTACCTAAAGAAAAGCTTTTAGTGACTATTTATGAAACTGATGAAGAAGCCTATAACTATTGGTTGAATGATATTGGCGTACCGGCGGATAAAATTATTCGTATTGGTGATAAGTCAGCAGATAAAAAGTATGAATCTGATAATTTTTGGTCAATGGGTGATACCGGACCATGTGGCCCATGTTCAGAAATCTTTTATGATCATGGTGAAGATATTTTTGGTGGTCCTCCTGGCTCACCAGATGAAGATGGTGATCGTTTCATTGAAATTTGGAACATTGTTTTCATGCAATATAACCGTCATGCCGATGGCACGATGGAACCCTTACCTAAGCCGTCTGTAGATACTGGCATGGGATTAGAGCGCATTGCCGCTATCATGCAAGGTGTTCATAGCAACTATGAAATTGATATTTTCCAAGGCCTAATTCGTGATACCGCTAAATTGCTTGAATGTGATGACTTAGCGCATAAGTCATTGCGTGTTATTGCTGATCATATTCGTTCATGTAGTTTCTTAATCACTGATGGTGTTATGCCGTCGAATGAAGGTCGTGGCTATGTTTTACGCCGCATTATTCGTCGTGCTATTCGCCATGGACATAAATTAGAAGCAAAATCGTTTTTCTTTCATAAGTTAGTTGCCTCTTTAGCTGAACAAATGGGACAGGCATATCCTGAACTTATTCAGCAACAAGCCATTATTGAAAAAATCTTACGTATTGAAGAAGAGCAATTTGGTCGTACATTAGATCGCGGCATGGCGTTACTTGAAGATATTTTGGCTGAACTTAAAGGCGATACTATTGCCGGTGATGACGTGTTTAAGCTCTATGATACCTATGGTTTTCCAGCAGATTTAACCGCTGATATTGCCCGCGAACGTCAATTAAGCATTGATCTTGATGGCTTTAATGCTGCAATGGCTCAACAGCGTATTCGTGCCCAGAAAGCGAGTCAATTTGGTACTGATTATAACGACACTATTAAATCTGATCACCGTACTGAATTTAAAGGTTACACGCGTAGTGAAATGTCATCTACCGTTATTGAGCTCTTTAATAACGATGCGTCTGTTGTTGAGCTAAATGCTGGCGAAGCGGGTATTGTTGTACTTGATAAAACGCCATTTTATGCTGAATCTGGTGGACAAGTTGGTGACAGCGGTATGTTACATATCGATGATGGCATGTTTGAAGTAACAGACACTTTTAAATTAGGCCACGCTTTTGCACATAAAGGCATTGCACATCACACAATTGGTTTAAATCGTCGTGTGAAAGCTGAAATTAACAGTGAACGTAGAGCGGCTATTGTTAAAAACCATACTGCTACCCATATTCTGCATGCAACACTTCGTAAAGTGTTAGGTGAGCATGTTACACAGAAGGGCTCATTGTGTGATGCTGAAAAGTTACGTTTTGATTTCTCTCATTTTGAAGGCGTTACTCGAGAAGAGTTAACCACTATTGAGCGTATCGTTAATGAGCAAATTCGCAGTAATTTAGCGCGCGAAACGCAATTAATGCAAATTGACGAAGCGAAAGAAAAAGGCGCTATGGCATTGTTCGGTGAAAAGTATGACGATGAAGTACGCGTTGTCACTTTAGGTGAGTTTTCAACTGAGCTTTGTGGTGGTGTACATGTTGATCGAACGGGTGATATCGGGCTCTTTAAAATTGTTTCTGAATCAGGTATTGCTGCTGGTGTGCGTCGCATAGAAGCGGTAACAGGTGAAGCGGCATTAAATTACTTTGCTGCCCAAGAAGAAACGTTAAATACTATTGCTGCATTAGTTAAAACGGATCCGGTAAATGTAACCGGCAAAGTTGAACAAGTTATATTGCGCAATAAAGAGTTAGAGAAAGAACTCGCCCAGTTTAAACAGAAACTGGCGAGCCAAGCAGGATCTGATTTAGTGAGCCAAGCTGTTGAATACCATGGAGTGAAGGCACTTATTGCTAATTTAGACGGTGTTGAAGCTAAATCTCTGCGTGGTATGGTTGATGATCTGAAAAATAAAATGGGCTCAGGCATTATTTTATTGGCAACAGCGAATGACAACAAAGTGAGCTTAATTGCTGGTGTAACAAAAGATCTTATTGGTCGTGTAAAATCTGGCGAATTAGTTAATGTTGCAGCACAAGAAGTTGGCGGCAAAGGTGGTGGTCGTCCTGACATGGCTCAAGCCGGTGGTAGTGAGCCAGAAAATATTGAAGCAGCTTTAAAAGCAGCACAAAGCTGGTTAACAGATAAGTTGAGCTAAACACTTACCTTAGAATGTTATAAGTTGAAATTGATTAAGGGGCTTTAAGCCCCTTTTTTATGTACAGGAAGTACGGTATAACGCGGGTGCATGGATGCGCAAGAGCGTATATGTACAGGAAGTACGGTATAACGCGGGTGCATGGATGCGCAAGAGCGTATATGTACAGGAAGTACGGTATAACGCGGGTGCATGGATGCACAGGAGCGTAAATAAAAGTAAATCTTTCTCAGCAGCCTTTTCTCAACTGATATTGTCTGTTGCATCACTGCAAATCTAATAGCGCGATGTTTAATATGAAATGTTAAGTAACCTGAACTCTGGATAAGCAGCACTTGCTCAATCCTCCCTTTTAAGCCATTACCTGCGTTAAAACGTCGATAAATAGCTCGCTAATCATAAACGTTTTGCCTTGGAAATGGCATAAAATGAAGTATTGATGGTGTCTATTAGTGATGTTTACTTTGCTATAGCATTTACTTTGCCACCTAAGCTTCTGATTCACTTGAATATCAAGCACTCATTATCCAGAGTTCAGGTTAAGTACTAAAAAATTTAAACTAGAAGAGAATTTTTTTTCTAACTTTAGGGTCTTTTGTTAATGGGCTGTAACGATAATGTTGTTATTTCTGGTGTTTACTAAAAATTTACCTAAATTTACAAAAAACTACCAATATAGTGTTTATTGTTTCATCAAGGTTGTTAAAATGAGCGCTAATGGTTGCAATTGTGCTCTGCTATAGCTTTTATAAGTTTTCTGTTAAACACTGATAATTCGACATTGTCGATGGACGCTTCAATGTTTGATAAGTATTTTAGATACTTATTATCAACTTTAGTGCACTTTTGCAAAAATTAGACTAAATTTAATTTGTTACTAGCTTATATATATTTAGTGGATATCGTTTTTAAACATAAAGGAAATTAGGATGTTAATATTAACTCGCCGAGTTGGTGAAACGTTGATGATCGGAGACGACGTCACAGTGACAGTGTTAGGGGTGAAAGGCAATCAAGTACGTATTGGTGTTAATGCACCAAAAGAAGTGTCGGTTCATCGAGAAGAAATCTATATGAGAATACAATCAGAAAAAGGTGAGGGGGAATCCTCAGGCAATAAATTTTAATTGCTTCTCATAATTAAAGCCGACATTTGTCGGCTTTTTTGATTTCGCGATAAAACTTATTCTGACAATTATTAGGCTTTTTTGCATATTAATGTTTGAAAAATGAGCGTGTTGTTTGAATTCTCAGCAAATAGTCAAAAAATAGAAAAAAATGCCGAAAAAAGTTTGACTTATTTTTATAATCCCTTATTATTCGCACCCATTGGAGAGGTGGCCGAGTGGCCGAAGGCGCTCCCCTGCTAAGGGAGTATCTGGTTTATCCCGGATCGAGGGTTCGAATCCCTCCCTCTCCGCCATTCTTTTAGATTGGCATCGTATGAACAACGATAATGAAATAGTTCATGTGAATGGATATAATATCAACTAGGTTGTCTACCTAAGTAAATATTATTTAGTTCGCTATCTCTTGGACTTAGAGATATAAATAAAAAGTTTGTTAAGGACGCGTAGCTCAGCTGGATAGAGTACCTGGCTACGAACCAGGCGGTCGCAGGTTCGACTCCTGCCGCGTCCGCCACTTTTCTTTAAGTGGCTAAATACTAAAGAATAGCTAATATTAAAGCTAATCAAAAATAAATGT
>UEXM01000701.1_pt1 | contig 33470 bp, 56 predicted proteins | sample 1796661 | NCBI WGS metagenome assembly UEXM01 (sample SAMEA4772469, study PRJEB27181) | metagenome
CTCCTCACGGAAATTCAATGGGCTTCTGATGGTTCGTTCCTGCTTTATGTGTGAGCAGCCATTCACCGCAGATGACAGCAACACAAAGGTTTGCCTTGAGTGCAACCCGTCTGGGTCAAGAGATAAGACAAACCCACTTGTTCGGTATGCACATTACAAAGAGGGTGCAGATGGCAGGGGGCTTTCTTTTGACCTTACTGGCCCAGAGTTTTGGTCTTTTTGGCAAAAGCCTTGCGCCTACTGTGGCTCAGACATTGAGACAATCGGGCTTGATCGGATTAACCCGTCACAAGGTTATTCTGTTGAAAACGTAACACCCTGCTGCTCTCGCTGCAATGAGATGAAAATGGCGGACACACTGGACACTTGGGTTTCTCACATGAAGAAAATCCTACAGCACATGGAGAAGAAAAATGGGTGATAAACTGGTGGCCTACTCTGGCTTCTCTGCCAGCAACTATTTGGAAATGCCGTATAACCCAGACCTCGACTTCGGGACGGGTGACTTCTGTGTGATGGGGTGGATCAATTACAATGGCTCTGCAACATACGACACGATTGCATCTTATGGCGACGGTGTAATTGATAACACTGGCTGGCACTTGCGGGTGCAAACGGCTGGCGCTTTGGGTTGGTATGTTGGTCAAAACTTTCCGATTGCCGTAACTGGAAGTGTCATGGGCGCTGGACACAATCATTTTTGCTGCGTCAGGAAAGATGGCGTTGCATATATTTATGTGAATGGCGTCCTGCAGGAAACTGAAGCCTTAGTAGGCACGGTGACTGTCGGCCCTTCTGCTACATTGCAGGTTGGTGAGTGCAATAACAACTCAACTATCACGGGCGTAACAACTGCGCCACAAGGTGGCTCCCTTGCCCTCCTCCGCATCTCAGCCACCGCACCCACAGCCAACCAGATCGCCAAAATCTACGAGGACGAAAAGGTGCTGTTCCAAGACAACGCACAGGCAACCCTCTACGGCACATCCGATGCTGTGACTGCCTTGGCTCATGATCCTGTAACTGACCTGCTCCACGTAGGAACGAGTGCTGGTCGCTCGGTCTTCCAAGGTCTGCGCCGGGTATCGAACACGACCACTGCGGTCGGAACTGCAATCAGCGCCAGCAATGGCCTAATCGTCGAGGAGTGATGACATGACCGTGTATATCGAAAAACCCGCAGTCAACCTCCGCGAGGAGCTGGCCTCTCTGCGCAAGCAGGGGGGCTATCAAGAGCAGCAGTTTTGGTTTGAGAACGCTGTCACGAATGGCACGTTTGATACTGATACGAGTGGGTGGACTGCCAACGGCACTGCGACCCTAAGTGTCGTTTCAGGCGCATTGCGGATAACTCATAGCTCAAACGAATATGCCTCAACCGCTATTACAACTGTAGCAGGGCAAGTCTATTCGCTCACTCTTGATGCAATAGGGGGCACAGGAACAAGCTACCGCATTTTGGTTGGCAACTCAGCGGGCAATGGCTCTTTGTATATTGGTTCTACAACCACGCAAGGCGTTAGTCCGCCTCAGATTACATTTAAGGCAACGGGCACAACTCACTACATTACAATTCAGTGCTTTGGTTCGGGTTATCAGGACTTCGACAACGTATCAGTCTACGAAACAGATGGCACTGATAGAGTCCACCGTATGCCAAAGGGCTGGGTTCCCAAGGATGTCTACGAGGATGGCCTGTTGCAGCGTGAAGGTGCAGTCCATGACTACGAAGTGGTCTACGATGGTTTCGATTATTTCGTTAAACCTACTGTAGCCCCATCAGCCGCTACTCAAACCTGCGTGATTGGAGTTAAAGCATGACCATCTTTGTAAACAAGGGTGACCTGCCTCTGACACCAGCACAGCTTGAGAAACGTGCGCAGAAGCACATCAAGCGTATCTGGTCTGACCAAGCCCGTGAGAAGTCTGTACGTACATCTGACGGTGCCTTTGACGCTTTCATGGCATCCTTCTCTGCTGACCACGATGTGAACACCTCCAACAACACCTTCAACTGGCAGCTTGCAGAATACCGCAAGGCCACTGCACGGCTGGCCCGTTATGTCTTGGCTGATGGTCGCCCTGAAATCACCGAAGAGGTGCCAACAGGTGATTACGACGAGGGAGGCAATGAGGTCATGGAGAGTGTGCTTGTGCAGACTGCCGTAGAGCCGCTGGAAGCCACCGTAGAGCAGCTAGTCTACTCTGATGACCCTGACGTAGAGCCAACCACAGGGGCCGTCCCTAACCCCTCCATAGTGGCTGACACAGATGAACGTGCTGCTGCGCAAGCTGTGATTGATGCCACCCCCAAGAGTGTGAAAGACTTTAAGTAATGGCAACCCGTGACCTCTCTACAGCTATCTCAGGCTCTCTTGAGCAGGATGTTATCTATCCGTTCTTTGTTATTGAGATGTTGTTTGACACTGCACCTATCAGACTGTGGACTGGTGTAGGAACCCTTGTTTATGAGGGTGTCTCTTACATTGGTACAGGCAGTCTCCTTGACATAAGTTCTATTGAGGAAACATCGGAGATAGCTGTTAGGGGTGCCACAATTACACTTAGCGGGATGAGTTCTGAAGTTATCTCTCTTGCTCTTCAATCACCATACCAAGGACGTGTGTGTAATATCTCTTTTGGTATGTTTGCCAAGGGTGATCTACTTGTTGAGAGTGGGTCTTACATTCTCCTAGAGAGTGGTGGAAAAATACCCCTAGAATCTCAAGAGACTGGCCTTAGCCAAATCTTTTCTGGTTACATGGATGAGATGAACATTGATGAGGGGCCAGACTTCGGGACTATTGAACTCAAGGTTGAGAACAAGTTGGTTGATCTTGAGAGGGCTAGAGTGCGTAGGTTCACCAGTGGCTATCAGAAGTCTGTTTATCCCGGCGACAAAGGTCTGGACTTTGTGGAGTCGCTACAAGATAAAGATATTGTGTGGGGTCGTAGTGTCGCAAGTTAATTACCAACAAGAGTTCTTGGATGATGTCAAAGGTGAATCTTTAGCCTTGATAGAGGGCCACTTCAATGAGGTCTACCCATGCAGGGATGTCTACAGTCTTGATATGGATTGGGACACCTACAGTAAATTGGAAGATATGGGTCTTGTCAAGATATTTACTGCCCGTGATTGTGGTACACTTGTAGGATACTTGTGGGTTATCTTATCCCCCAACATTCATTCCAAGGGTAGCTATACTGCTTGCGATGATGGGCTGTTTGTTACCAAATCCCATAGGGGGAAGATGGTGGCTGTAGAACTTATCAGGTTTGTTGAGAAGTGCCTAAAGGAAGATGGCATCAAGACTTTCCACCTGGTTGGTACTGCTGAAAAACCTATTGACTCATTAGTAGAACGTATGGGCTACGCCAAGATAGAAACCAAATTCCAAAAGGTGTTATAATGGCCATCTTTACCGCCGCCGCCACACTTGGTGCATCTATACTAGGCGCTGCTGCTGGGACTATTACCTTTGCTACTGTAGCCGTAGGTTTCCTTGCACAAGCAGCACTTGGCCTTGCGCTCAACGCACTTACACCAAAGCCCAGATTAGGCAATCTAGCAGGTGGTCGTGGCTACAATGTAAACCAAAGGGGTTCAGCCTTAGACCATCAAATCATCTACGGGGAAGCTAGGGTTGGTGGTGTTATCGTATTCCAAGGTGCTACAGGTGCCAACAACAAATTCCTGCACCAGATCGCAGCTTATGCTGGGCATGAGATTGAATCCTTTGAGGATATCTACATCAATGATGCAAGGGTTACAAGCCTTTCTGCTGATGGTAATGTAGAGACTGTAGAATTGCCGGATGGTACTAGCAGTAATAGGTACAGTGGGTTTATAAGGATCAACAAGCACCTTGGATCACCTGACCAAGTGGCAGATACAGACCTTGTTTCAGAGGTGGATGACTGGACAGCAGAGCATAGGCTCAGGGGTATCGCTTACCTTTATGCAAGGCTTGCCTTCGATCAAAACGTATTCCCCAATGGTGTGCCCCAAGTAACTGCAACCATCCGTGGTAAGAAGTTGTATGACCCAAGGACCGGAACTACAGTGTGGTCTGACAACCCTGCCCTGTGCTTGAGGGATTACCTGTCAGAAGGTTATGGTCTTTCTGAGGAAGATGCCAATATTGATGATGACCTTGTTATTGCTGCTGCCAATGTGTGTGACCAGACCAATACTGTAGCAGGGACAAAGAGGTTTACTTGCAACGGCAACTTTACAACTGACTCCTCCCCATACGATGTCTTTAGTGACCTGCTAACTTCTATGGGAGGTCTGTTGTGGTATGCTCAGGGTAAGTGGCGTATGAAGCCCGCTTATTGGGTGGCACCTACAGTTACATTTACTGAGGATGACCTTCGTAGTAGTATCGGCGTAAAGACCCGGCACTCTCGTAGGGATAACTTCAATACTGTCAGGGGTACTTTCCGTGGGGAAGAGAGTAACTGGCAAGTAACGGACTATCCAGAGGTTACTAACTCTGCTTTCATTTCCGCTGATGGTGGTCAAGAGAGTGTTGCTGACATTGAATTACCATTTACTGACAACTCCATTGAAGCCCGTAGGATTGCCCGTATTGCCCTTGAGCGTAACAGGCAACAGCTTACTGTCAGTGCATCCTTTGGTATGAGCGCCTTTCAGGTTCAAGTGGGTGATGTAGTTAACCTCACTATTGACCGTTTCGGTTGGTCATCTAAAGCCTTTGAGGTAGTCTCATGGACCTTTGGTCTGGCTGATAACCAAGACCTTCAAGTTCAAATGCAACTCAGGGAAATCTCTGAGAGTGTGTTTGATGAGGTTGACGATGGGATTATCTACGAAAGAGACAACACAACCCTATTGTCACCATTTGATGTCCCTGCTGTTGGTGTAAGTGCTGAAGCCTCTCTACAGTTGACCAACCAGAAGGTTTCCAACATTGCTGTAGTCACAGTGTCATCTGGTAGGCCAGAGGGTATTGACTTTGTTGAACTTGAATATAAGAAGTCATCCGACACTGAGTTCTCTACATTCGGGACCGGACCATTGGGTAAGTTCCTTGTAAGGGATCTTGAGACAGGGATATACGATTTTAGGGCAAGGGCTGTCAACACTTTTGGTATCCGTGGTGATTTTGAAATCCTGTCTAATGCTGAAATCAACGCTTTTGCTGGTGATCCATCTGATGTTGGGTCAATAACAAAAGAAATCTCTGGTGGTACTCTATTCCTGAGTTGGCCCGCTTTGACTGACTCTGACCTTAGCCACTATGAGATAAAACACAATTCAAACACAACAGGGGCTACTTGGTCTAATTCCACCACCATTATTGAAAAGGTTGCTAGGCCAGCCACTAACGCAACAGTACCAGCCCGATCTGGCACATTCCTGATAAGGGCTTATGACAAAGAGGGCAACTTTAGTGTAACACCCACCACTGTTGTTGTACTGCCTTCTGAACTACCTATCCTTGGAACTACTGAGGAATTAATTGAAAGCCCTACATTCTCAGGTGCAAAGACTAATTTGATTGTAGCGTCCAGTGAACTTCTCATAGATGATACTTCTGCTGGTAGTCCGACTGGTGAGTATATCTTCTCGGATGTAATTGATACTGGTAGTGTTAGAAGTGCTAGGGTCACAGGCTTCAGAACATTCACTCGTGTATTTGATGGTGGTACTCTCTTGTGGGATGATGTCCCTGAGAACATTGATGAGTGGCCGGGTCTGTTTGACACTTGGACTGACGAGGATGCTGGTTTCGGTGATGTGTCTGCCATTGTGTACGTTTCTGCTACTGACGATGACCCGGCAGGTACGCCTACTTGGGGTGCATATGAGCCTGCTAATGGTTCCTCTTACATTGGAAGAGCCTTCAGGTTCAAGGCAGTATTGAGCAGTGAAAACACAAGCTACACCCCATCTGTATCTGCACTCAGTGTCAAAGTAGAATACTAAAGGAACACTTAAATGTCACAAAACGACTTCAGCATTGCCAACCAAACGGCATCTAACTTCAGGGCTGATCTTAACAGTGCCCTACAAGCTCTTGCCAGTTTATCCTCTGGTAGCACAGCACCAACTACAACCTACGCCAACATGTTTTGGTATGACACTGGAACGAATATCCTAAAGATACGTTCTGAGGCTGATGATGCTTGGATTAACTTTGGTTACTTGGACCAAACAGCCAACGCCTTCCGTATCCTTGATGATACTCAAGTTACTAACACAAGTGGTACTCAGACAGGTCTATTGGGGGATCAGGCTACAGCTACATGGGAGACAGGGACAAGCACTACTGAGAGCCTTGTAAGCCCTGCCAAAGTGAAGGCTGCGATTGATGCCCTTGTCCCTGCACAAGACCCCTCTCTGGGAGAAGGCCAATCATGGGCAACCGCATCTAGGACTGCTGGCGTATCTTACCAGAATACCTCAGGTAGACCTATCCAGATTAGCGTTAGGGTGTCTAGGACAACCACTGGCGGGCCAGAGCCTGTAACCACCACGGGCAGTGTTGAAGTTTCCACAGACGGGTCAACTTGGGTCACTGTTGCCCTGCCTGTGGTTGATGGTGATATCATGTGTAACGTGGTCATACCAAACAACCATTATTACAGGTACACCAACGGTACGTTCCTGGCAATACTCAGCTAAACCCTCTTGTACAATGAATTGGAATTAACATGACCTATAGATTAGGCACCCGTAGTATGCAGCACCTATCCGGTGTACACCCTGATCTGGTTGCTGTAGTCAAACGCGCTATTGAAATCACTGAGCAAGACTTTAGTGTTATCGAAGGTGTACGTAACATTGAGAGGCAAAGGCAACTGGTAGCCAAGGGTGCATCTCGGACAATGAAGTCTAGGCACCTCACAGGACATGCTGTAGACCTTGCACCATATCCACTGTCTTGGGATTGGGAATACTTTTACCCTATTGCTGATGCTATGAAACAAGCTGCTGAAGAACTTGGTGTTGACTTGGAGTGGGGCGGCGATTGGAAATCCTTTAAGGACGGCCCCCACTTCCAGTTGTCCCATAAAAAATACCCTGCTAGATGAGGTTGAACCGTGCAAGAAGAAAGCATAAGCAGACGGCTGGATAACCTAGAGAACAGGATTATAGCATTGGAGAAGGATTCGGCTGTAGTTGGCGTTGAGTTCTTGTCAGTAAAGAGTGACCTGAAAGAGATAAAGGATTCTATTAACTGGGTAACACGCCTGATTCTTGGGGCTTTAATATTAGCTGTTGTAGGCTTTGTTTTGGGTGGGGGACTGACAATATGATAACCAAAGTCACAAAATACCCTGCGTACTTCTTGATGGGTGTTTTATCCTATATGCTTATAGAACCACTAATCACTTATTGGGACGTTAAGCCATTCTATGACATGGAGGTGAGGGTTGTTGAGTGGGGTGAGGATGGTCTTACCCTTGCCGGGACTTTTAACAAGAATGACAAGTGCCAACTGATTACCTTCTCTGTCCTGGCTTTTAATAATGGTGTCCCTAGATATGTAGACTACACAGACCTTGACGGGCTGGCTTATAACTTTGATAGAGAGGCTGGCGAACAAGGGATTAACATCTTTGTGCCAACGCCTGTGGATGCAGTGGATTACGTTGAACTCCGTGCAAGACACAAGTGCATTATAGACAAAGATGGTAACACAGAGGTCAAGACCAGAGTGATAAGTAGGCATGAAGCAAAGTAAGACATGGAAACGTGAGGTCGCTACAGCCCTATTCCTGTGGCTAGTTTACCTGGTAGAAACCAAGGAGCCTGAAGTTGTTGAAATACTTGCCTTCCCGATATTCACGTTTGGTGCTTTGGCCTTTGGCCTTCAGTGGTACTCTCCTAATGGCGGGTTGTTCGGTCAATCCACTGGACCTACTGACAGGGGGAGGGGTTAATACAGCAGCCAACGTGCAGGCGGGGAGAACCAATACACAGACGGTAGGGACAACCTCACTGACAGACCAAAAGATAGTGAGGCCACAAGCCAGAGATATTCGTCAGACAGCAGATACCAACACGGTAAGTTCGGATAGGGTAGAAACTGTAGTGGTCAATGAAGTTCCTGCATGGGTAATCCTGCTGCTTATACTCGGTTGGCTGTTCCCTAGCCCCAATGAGATTGGTAGATGGTTTAATTCCCTTATCACAAGAAAAAAGACCCCACCCGAATAAACAGGTGGAGCCTTCATCAGTATTCTTATGTGCCCTCGTTACGAAAGTAGCGGGGGTTTTTCTTTTGTCAGCTACTTTCACTCAAGGCAAAACACTCTGCACTTGAGATGTACGCACCCTCTGGCAATGACTGACCTACAATGAAGATGCCATTATTAAGGCTGTCAGTGCAGGATTCCTTGTCCAAGTACAAGACTTGGGATGAGACTGGTAAACACCCACCTACAATGGTAGGGTCAATAGGGGGAAGCCCGCAAATCATTATTACACCTAAGTACATATCAGTTCTCCTTGTTTTCAGTTAGGTTAATTCCGTGAAAGTCATCAAACTTCTTACCCATGTAGGATGAGACATATATCATAATGACTGCCATAGATGAAAGTGTTTTCCAAATGTGCCCGATAACCAACACCAAGAGTAGGGTCACTAGCAGGTTAACAGCAAACAGGATTGGTGTAAGCACTATTATCTCCCCTCTATTTGAGCAAGCATACGATCCGCATAATACTTGATCTTCTTCAGGTCATACTCAAGGGAGATACCCTCTTTGTTACCTAGTCGATATGCAGCCTTGAAAATATTCCCTTGGGCGAATGACATCTGCTTATACTCAATAAGATCATTAAGTGTTTCACATCCCTTAGGGAAGTCATAGTATTCTGATGGACCTCCGTCACTGGCAATCTTTCCTGCATCCATCTCCCTGTTCCTCTTTTGCATGTATCCATAGTAACTCATCAGAAACTCACACCAACGCCGATGGTTGCTGTAGTGTGGCTGAAGCTGTCATGTGTAACACCAAGGATGATACGAGTGTTTTCTGTCAGGTCTCCACCAACACCAATGGACACTTCCGAGTATCCATCGAAGTCATAGGACAAACCTACACCAACGCCATTCCCGGTGAAGGAGTTCATAGCTGCTGTGAGAGACAACCCACGGGGTTTCATAGCCTCTTCTAGTTCTTCTTGTGTAGCCATGTCACGGGAGGTGATTGGCTTTTTGGTGGTGTATGTAGAACCCCCCTGCTCAATCTCATAGACCACACCATTGTTGTCTGTGTAGATGTAGTTGTTAGGGCTGTCTGCAAAAGCTGCAAACGTAAGGAGGGAGAGGGTAGCCATAGCTGCTACGAGTGTACGTACAATAGTTTTCATTGTTAGTTTCCTTCTTTTGCATTTATTCATAGTAACTCATATAACTACTCGCAACTGCGAATACCAGTCTCAACGTCAATATAACAGGCACCCCCCTCAACCACAGTCTCATCAGAGGGTTTCTCTGGCTCATCAACTACGTCCTCTGATGCGCTGGCGTTAAGGATACCAAACCGCTTGCCAGAAACACGGAAGGTGGTACACCCTTTAGCCCCACCATCATAAGCCTTCATGTAGACATCTTTGAACTGCCCCCAAGTAACATTATCACCAACATTACAAGTCTTTGAACATGCGCTGTCAACCCACTCTTGAGCGGCAGTAAGCATACCCACATGATCCTCTACAGAGATGCTGTCAGCAGTATCGCACTCAATACCCCACTCACGATATGCATAATCCTCAATCTTTTCAAGCCTTGGCCCTTCAAAGGTTTGGACTTCTCTGGTATACGAGAGGTTGAAAACAGGTTCGATTCCACTGGAAACATTATTTGCGACAAGACTAATGGTCCCTGTAGGGGCAATACTTGTAAGGTGGCTATTACGGATACCAAACTTACGGATAGCTTCTTGCACATCAGGATCAAGTTTCTGGATGAACTTGCCCATAGGGTACTTTTCAGCGTCAAACATCGGGAAAGCACCCTTCTCAACAGCAAGTGAAGCAGACGCCATGTAGCACCTGTTGGCAATCAGCCTAAGAACCTTACGGGTAAAATCTTTAGCCTCATCACTACCATAACGGATACCCAAAGCGCCCAAGACATTACCAAGTCCGGTGACGCCAAGACCCATCCTGCGCTTGTTCTTAGCCTCTTGTTCCTGTTCCTTCAGCGGGTATGTAGTCTCATCAATCACATTGTCCATAGCCCTAACTACATGGGGGATGTCATTTTCAAGCTGACCCCAATCAAACTGCCAACAAACCTCATTAGAGTAAACATACTTGGTGAGGTTGAAGCTGCCCAACAGACAAGCACCATAGGCAGGCAAAGGTTGTTCGCCGCATGGGTTTGTAGCCGAGATGTCCTCACAATACCAAAGGTTATTCATCTTGTTAACACGGTCAATGAAGATCACACCTGGTTCAGCCCAATCCCAAGTATTGCGAAGAATAGCATCCCACAAGTGACGCGCCCTGACAGTATCAAAAACTCTACCCTCAAACACAAGGTCAAAGTCACTATCAGCTTTTACAGACTCCATGAACGCATCAGTAATCAACACAGAGATATTGAACTGAGTTAGTTTATCGTGGTTAGCCTTGGCAGAGATGAACTCCATAATGTCAGGGTGGTCTACACGAAGGCAACCCATCTGTGCGCCCCTACGGTGTCCTGCTGAAGCGATGGTTTTGCACACAGCATCCATAATACCCATGAAGGACACAGGACCACTCGCTTGTGATCCGATAGACTTGATACGAGCGCCACGTGGACGGATACCACTAAAGTCATACCCAACACCACCTCCAAGTTGCATAGTGATAGCAGCCTCTTTAGCTACATCCATAATGCCTTCCATAGAGTCAGGGACATCCTTCATAACAAAACAGTTAAAGGCTGTTACCCGGCGGTAAGACCCCGCTGCCGCTTGTACACGCCCACCAGGCAGAAACCTCTGCTCCTTCAGGATATCACGGAAGTGATTAAAGTGTGCCTCATTGTCGGACAGTGCTTGTGCAACTCGTGCAACCTTCTGCCCATAGTCTTCCCCCTCTTGTCGATACTTCTGCGCATCTGCCCAAATGGCAACAGGAATTGTTGGTCCGGTCATTCACTCATCCTTTGTTTTCTTTGATCCAATTTTCTTGTTCTGAAGGTGCTAAGTAGTGCATCAGGGTAAACTTTACGCATCCGGCACCTTCGGTATCAGAGCACTCCAACAAACTGTGGTATGTCTCAGTCAAGTCTTGAACCATCAATGCCCAAAATTCATCTTCATCTACGTTAACTGTAAGTTTCACACCAAATCCTCCAAATTCACCTTTGGGTAACTCTTGTTTTTCTCAATCTTACCATCGGCCCTACGCTTGATAGTGCCGTCCGGTTGATACATACGCCCCATGTTATTCTCATGCACCCGACGAATTGCCTCATCCAAGTTCCACCCAAGTGAGATAGCATACCCATAGAGCACATACACAAGGTCTGCTAGTTCCTTTAGTTCTTCTTCGGTACGCTGGTCTGTTTCAACCCACTCGTTATATTCTTCCTCTGCCAGAGTGAAATAGGTCTGAGGCTTTGGGTCTTGACCAGAGGTCTTGATGAACTCACCTACCATTTCACCAACGGACTTACGATACACAAAAGCATCCTCTTCATTGTTGTAGTAACTCTCAGACTTAACCCAATCGTCAATTTGATCTTGTGTCAGCACTTCAGTGCCCCCCTTTTCCTTAGCCTCTACCATAGAAAACAGTATCCGTATCTGTTGTAGCACCCTTCTTCCAAAAGTACCATGCAAAGTTATCGGTACTCGTGTACTTACTATCCTTGAACCACTTGAGCCTACCAACAGAGATTACCCTTGAACATCTATCCATATACTCACCAAAGTATTTATTGTGCATCATGTCAGCAGGAAGCAACAACCAGGTAGGCTTAAGGCTTGTGAAGTGGTCGATCATAGGTAGCAGGACATCACGAGAAAAAGGTGGATTTTCTAGGATAATATCACAACGCCCTAATTCATGTTTAGACAAACTCAGAGCATCCCACACTTTAGAGGAGCCTACGGTTTTTCTGATGTCACTCCTCCATCTACAAACAGCAACATCCATGAGCAAGTCTTCTAAATCACCGTCCCCGTAGCAAGGACTTGCGTAAGATTTACCCCGTATAAACTCAATGAGCTTAGGTGGGATAGCACTAGGGTCAGTTGTGGGGTAGAAGTCTCGTGGAATCTTTTCCATACTTGAGCGTTTACTCATGTTCCATATTCCCGTCTAAGGCTCTCAAGCGAGATAAACTGAGGTTCATAGAATCCGTTTGATACCTCTCGTTTGACCACGACACCTTTCCACCAATCTTTGTTTGCTTGCCCTGCCCACGATTCACTCGCTCCTTTGTAGCAGCCAACCACACACCCGATAATCCCACTAGGATACGCACCATCCTTGAAATAGAGGCTACGCTTATGAGAATGACCACAAGTGCTACTGGCATTGTTATTTTGAAGGAGGGTATAAGCATGGTGAGTACCAGAAGTAGCTGTACCATAGTTACCAGAACTAAAGTAGTGGCTATAGAGTACGCCATCCTGACAAATGATAGCGGGGGCGGAATTTTCATACTTGTGATACTCGTCGAACCAATAGTCTGTCTGTAGATGCGAGAAAGAAACACCATACTTACTACCCTCTAGTCTAGGGTCATGGGCAATAGCCTTGGAGATACGGTTCTCATGGTTCCCCTCAAGACCGATGAAATACGGACGCTTTCGCTTTGCCACCTTGAAAGGCTTACGGATACGTTCCATTGCATCATTGTAGGCATCAACATCACGCTCGTATGACTGACTAACGATAGCTTGAGGATACCTTGTGTCATAGCTATTGAGGCTCTTCATATCTGCACCATCACCCAAGTCAACTACATAATCAGGGCGAATGTCATAAAGGAACTTGCCTAGCCAATCGAACCTTTCGTTACTTACCGAAGGGTCTGTATGAGCGCAAGACCATACTACCACTGTTTTACCGCTCATGTCTCACCTCCAGTGGTTCCATATTAACGTCAAAATACTTCTTGACCTCGTAGGCTTCATCCATAGAGCCATACCAATAGTTAGCTGTAAACACTTCACCGTCCTCTTCAATCTTACAAACAAGCATGGCATCCACATCTGGTGGTACACCTGCTTCCCAGAGTTCTTCTTCAGGGAAGTCATCCCTCAAAAATGGCCCCTCGACAACACCCCAGATAAGGGTCTTTGGTGGTTCAGGTGGCCTACTACAGAAGAGCCTCTTCATCCAACCCAGCAAAACCATAGATACTACTCCTCTAGCCATTCAACTGGTATAACCTTATCTGAGTATTTGAACCCGTGCTTGTCACACCAACCAGCATAAGTCGTATTAGATGCCTTGTTGAGCTTATTTTTGCTGTTGCCAAATACAAACCTGATATCTAACTCAGGGTGCTGCTCTTTGATACGAAGGTGCTTGCTTCTGTCACTTGATGTAAACCTTCCTTTGACCTCTATGATAATACTGTTTGGTAACTCAAAGTCAGGGGTATACACTGAGGGCTTCTTTTGATATTTGACCCTAAGATTTTCATACTCGTATGTATACCCCCGATCTTCTAACTGACGGGCTACCTTGTACTCAAGACCCGATCTAAAGTCACCCCTCTTCATGTGAAGTTCCTGTTGCCAAACTCCCCGTGGTATTTTAAAGTTTCCTTTAGGTAGTTTGCTAGTTGTGGGCAGTTCATGTATTTCGATTGGTATTTACTCAAAACGGCGGCTCCCATAATTCCCCTTCATACTCTTGGAGGTGAAGCAGCCTACAATTTTCAAGCACCCTCTCATACGCCCATTGGTCCCTATCTTCTGGGTTTACAAGAGCAGATTCGGTGGAAATCTTGTAGGCATCTACACACTTTTGAAACATCTCTTGTTCATCAGTAGAGTCCACCAGTATTTTTTGTGCTTTCTTAGGACCCACCCCGTAAATACCCAAAATCGCATCAACCCTGTCTCCTGTAAGGACTTGTTCATAGAAAAACCTCAAGGCACTCTCCGGTGTATTCTTGATGAACTCGTCCTTTGTGAAGTTGAAACGCCAACAAGGAACAGTATCAAAGTCTTTATCCACTGAGACAATCACTGTGGTGTCCAGAGGGCCACTGTAAGCCTCTATAGAGATAGCATCGTCGGCTTCACACCCCTCAGTGACCTGAGCGCCCCACTTCTCTTGTAGGTAGTCCCTTACGTGGTTGTAGTGACTTGGCTTAACTGTATCCCTACGGTTCCCTTTATACTCCTGTGTCTTGGCGATGTCGTACCTGAAGTTGCCCCTTCCAGTGAGCCAGCAGTAGAAATTGCTGCCATGAGGAAACACAACAGTCTTTGCTATGACGTAATCCATGATCTGATCTATCACGTCCTCTGCTTCCTGTGGTGGCTTGTCTTGGGTGGCAAAGGCTGCCCTGTATACCAGCACGTCACCATCCACAATCACCTTGGACACCCTTTTTGGCTTATCTGTCATAGGTCAGTCCTGTAGATACGCCCTTGGTGAGTCTCCATAGACAACTGCCTACAATCGTAACCTGCCTGTTCAGTGATCTTTACCAAGTACCAGAGCCAAGAGTGAACATCCAGGTCATCGACTTCTTTTTGGTAGGAAATGACCTCGGAATTACCGAAGTCATCATTTTCATATGAGATTGTTGTTGTGATTAGTGGCATCAGGTATTACTCCAAAACTCGTTTTCACCGCAGTAAGCAGCCATATCTTCAACCCGCCAACCAGCACCTTTTGCAGCTTGAACGTAAAGGTTAAGAAGTTCTCTCATAGTAAGTACCTCCTCACCGCTAATGGTAGTAGTCCATCCCGCATCGTCACCATCAGGTTCAATAAGAATAGAGACTTTCATCTTCAGTACCCCCCAAACCCTTGGTTTTCATCAGGCACAAACTCAACGTGTTCAAGCACTAGAATAGCCTGAAGGTCAACAATCTTGTCCTGCCACACATTCATCTTAAGGACTACCTCAGAGTCATTACCGATGTAACCATCTTCATCAAATACCCAAGGCACATTCTCACCATCAACTTTTTTAAGAATCTCTGGTGGCCCTTGGATAACACCCTTTTCACCAGTCCCTTTGTCAATCATGTTTGGGTTGAAATGCTTACGGGATGCTTTGTAGAAGTCATCACCATCAGAGTTTTCCTTCCACCGCATACCAATCATTCCCTTGTTAGGAATACCATTAGCGATTGCTTTAGCCTTCTCTTCTGGTGTCACAACAAGATCACAAACGTACTGTCCTTGGGTCAACACAATCTTATCTTTCATGTCGCCAGGTTGGAGGTTTTCACCCGTGTCCCGGTTGTGTTCAAACACCTTGGCGTAGCGAATCTTGCCGTGCATATAAACTGTAGCCATATCTATCTAGTCCTTTGTCGGGTTGATATCTTGGGGTTATTCTCTTTCCCCCTATAGTATTATAAGTACCTTTTCACACAGGTTATTCCATTATAAGGATATAAACATCATGTGTTGTAAAAAGGACTCACCTGTTAATGGCAGTCTGCATAAGAACCCCCCACCTGCACATCCACTTCAATATTTACATTGAGTTGCAGCATATCGTTTACCTCTCGCATTGATTCTCTTAGGATTGCCTCAGTAACTTCTACCCGATCCTCACAGACCGACAAAAGAACCTCATCATGGTATTGCATTGGCACTATCACCCCTTTCCTACGCATACGCATTACCCAGCAATCAAACACAAAAACACCTGTGCCTTGGTTAAGAGTGCTGAATATGTCCTTCTCAAACCTAAGTGAGTAGTAGAAGCCACTGACAGGGTTCTTGAGCCACATAGAGCCATCCTTGAGTGTCTTTACATACTGTTCCTTAGATATCTTAATGACACTCCAGTTGCGCTCCCAATAGGCTTTCAGAAGTTCCTTGCACTCAGCAACACTCAACCCTGTCTGGCGACTAAGAGTAACCTCCTTAACACCATAGATACCAGCGTAATTAGCGGGCTTGAACTTGCTACGGATAGGCTTCAGGTCATCACCTTCCCCACGGGAATAACGGGCTTCATCCTCTTGGCTAATAGCACCTGCAAACTTAGCAAGGTTAATATGCTCATCGAAACCCGGCTTTGCCATCTCAGTGACATACTCAGGGTCATGGGGCCACATGTAATGCCTCTTGGTCATACTCTCCAAGCTACTCACATCAGACCCACACAAGACTTCACCTTCAGGGGCTACAATACACCCACGTATCTCCTTACCCCAAGGGCTACCTACACCTGGCAGGTTTACGATAGGCTTCCTGTGCTTGAGCCTGAATGTGTTAGTCAGCCCGTCAGCACTAGCCACCACCTTATTCCCTTGTGCCTCACTCAAGAAGCCACCAAAAACACCTCTTCTGTGTTGTGCTACCGTAAGACCCTCAAGTTCCTCAATAGCAGGTTCCCTGACCTTAAGCCTCAGTACACTATCTGTAAGTTCACCCTTGCGAGGGTCACTGTTAGCAGAGTACCGCACTTGAGGTATCTTCTTTTCTTCCCCCGTGAGTTTGTTTCTTTGGAACTTATAGGTACAAGGTTTCCAACCCAATGACTCAAGCCAATCCTTTACTTGTTGGTGGCTACCGGGGTTCCCATCCTTCCAAGAGACAACCACTGGCCCCTCTGTTTCCTCTGGCAGCTTAAGAGACTTCAGAGTATCGAACCACTTCTTACCAAGGGCACTGTAGCTACCATCCTGCTTGTAGAGGTTCTTTGGTTTGTTTTGCATCTGATCTGGTACTTTAGGCATGACCTTGGAAAGAGCCTTGGTTTTCTCCTCAACTACCTTTGTCAGTTCATCGTAGTGCCCCTGTGCCTTCCCTACGTCTATGGTCAGCGGGTTAGCCTCTTGCTCCCTCAGACAGTCAGCCTTAAAGGAAAGATACCGTAGGAACCTTAGAATGTCATTATCCATAGATTTCCTCAAGCCTCCTCTTCTGTTTCACCCACTCAAGCCAGTTGATCTTTACATCTTCCTCACACCTGTGCTTGTATTCATCGTAACTCAGGTTCTCCCAATCATCCACTTTAGGCTTCATTACACCATGTTCCTTACCAATAGAATCAAGCCCATGTGAAGCCCTGTCAGGGAAAAGGTAGCGAGACACCCACAGAGTGTCAATGTATTTCTTGTAGTCCATAGGAATACCCAAGAGCCTGTTGAACACAACCATGTCAAACCCTACAGCATTGTGTAGCACCATAAGGTCAGCACTATTGTACACATCCACCATAGTGGTGTATTCTTTAGTGCTTTCGATAGTCTCACCGTCCTCAGTCCAAGACATCACATGAAGTTTAGTGCAGTCGTAGGCTAGACCATCTGTTTCAGTGTCAGCTACTATGATTTTCATTCCCCTGGTAATCCTTCTGTGACAACTCTTGCTGTGACAACTCTTGTAATTCCCATAGGGCCATATCAATAGCATAGTGCCTTTGCCAACCTGCGTAGTAAGCACTACGGATATCCCAATAGCAATCATCAATACTTGGGTCAAGGTCTGGAAACCGCTCTTCATACCAACTCATAAAGAAATCTTCAATCATCTTTAGAAATCCTCCTTACGATTAGGTGTTGCTGGTGCCATAGGTGGCATCACAGGTGTCAAAGTATAACTCTCAAGGTCAAAGTCTACTGCACCCGCTGTACCATTGCCAAGACCTGTGCGGTTCTTACGTCCAATGACTACATAAGTGCGATTCCTTTCCTCTGGATCATCACTATCACGATCACGCTTAAGAAGCAACTCAAAAGCAGCCCGTTTGGTAATCATACTTGAGTACATGGCCCCACCATCACTATTCTGATGCGCAACCACAACAATGCCTACGTTCAGCTTGCTTGCCAATGTGGACAACTGCGTAATAAGGTCTGCCAGTTTACCTTCTTTCTCCGATGAACTGCCAGTGACACAATCCTGCACAGGTTCAATGAACACAAAGTCAACATTCATGGCAGCTACAAGATAACGGACCTGCTTAATAAGACCTTCGTGACCACCATGCATATCAAAATCAAAGGTGATGAAATTCTCTGATGTTGCTATCTCCTTGATGGACTCCCTTACTTCAGCGTCCAGTTGTTTCTCGTCGATGAACTTCTTGATGGTAACATTGGTATTTAGCCTATAGCTTACAAGACCTAAGAGTGAGCGAACCTTGGATTCTTCCAGGTGCATGGCAGCTACACGATATTTACCTGTCTCAAGAGCCTTATGTTCAAGGTAACGGCAAAACTCAGTCTTACCCAGACCTGACTCAGCTTGGATCAGTGTGACATACCCCTTACAAATACCAAGCATCTTGTTATCCAACTCTTGGATACCTGTTTGGAAATACTCGAAGTCAGGGCTATCGTCATACAGACTAAGGTAATCATCAACATCACTAAGGATACTTTCAGGCTTATGCCTCTTGGCCTTCCACCATGCGTTCTTGTAAGCCTTGGCATCCCCATTCATAAGGAAGTCATTAGCATCCTTATGTTGCCCGTGATCCATCACAAAGACTTTTCCGGGGAAAATCTCACTGATAACTTCAGCAACCTTACGCCCCGGTTCATCATTATCCACACTAAGAATAATCTCATCAAACGAGTCAAGCCAACCCTTGCACTTCTCCCACAGTTTACCGGATGGTGTGGCACCAGGTAGAGACACAACAGGGTTGATGTAGTTACCACTCTGTAGCATCTGCCAAGCACTAAGGCAGTCAGCTTCCCCTTCAGTGATTGTCACTTTCTTTGCGCAACCAGCAGGGAACCTTTGCATACCAAAGAGTTCATCCCCCTTCAGCCCTTTAGCCCAAAACTCTTTAACTGACTTCTTACGGACTTTGGCCCCACCAGAGGGGTACACAAAATGAATCTCATCCCCACTTGTCTTGACACCGAAGTGTTCCATAGTGTTCTCATTGATACCCCGCCACGACTGATAGGAGCCTTTGTCTGTATTCGTGTCGATAGCCTTTGGGGTAAAATCTTCAAAGATGCCGTCTTGTTGTTCTTCACCTGCTACTGTATCGCCCATGTGTTCTCCATAACTATCAACCTTAAACTTACGCCCATCTGTAGTCTTGCCCCACAAATTATCCTTGTAGAGCCACGTAGAAAGCCCACAAGAGTGGCAGTAGCCCATTTCTTTGGTAGTATCCCAAAAATAGCTATCGTGCCCCATAGTGTCTGTCTGGTGCGCTGGGCACTGCCCTCTTGTTTCAGTCATGGTGTCTCCTCACTCTTGTAACTTGGGCAACCTTCAGAATAGTCACTAAAGGCTATAGGTGCGTTATCAGGGTCATGTGACCACCACTTGCGTGACCCCTCTTGGACCTCTGGCGAGAAGTTCCTGAAGCACTCTGTGTTGGTGCAGTCACTTGAGCAAAAGCCTCTGTCTAGGTAGCATAGTGCCATCAGTAAACTCCTTCAGTCATAAACTTGGATAGGTATAATACTCATCTCGTACAGACTTAAACCTGCCGTATCCTTAAGGTGCCTGCACTCAATCTCCGCTGACTGTTTAGTTGTCCACAGAGAATAGGAATCCTCACCATCACTAGTAACAACCAATAGGTAAAGTGTCATTAGTAAACTCCTTCAACAAGTAGTGGTGCAGCTACAGGAAACTGCTTCTTAAGTTCCTCATACACCTTAGCGGCCACAAGTCTGCTTTCATACTGAGCCTCTGGATGCAGTCGCAATTTACACATATTAGCAAAAGCCCCTAGTGTACCACTCCATGTCCAAGCAGTCATAAGGGACTGAGGTAGAACCATCCGTGCTTGCTCCGGTGCCACTCCTTGCTTCATAAGCCCTGTATATAAAAGTATTTGGTCCTTATTATTCTGGTTTACAAGGGTATCCCACAACTCTTGACCTTCTACACCTTCATCAGAACTCCCTTGCTTCTTATTCTCTGCTGCTTTACGCCAGTAATCAGGTTCATAGAACTCAACATCATCAGTGATGTACCTACGTGAGTATTCTGACATGATAAGGTACTCATGCTTCACCAACTGTGCCCTCACAAAGATAGGTGCCTTTACCTCGAAGCTAAAAAACCCGTGGTTAAATGGTGTGTCATGTGTAGGTGTGTTACGCCATTGCCAAAGAAGTTCTACAAGTTCCTTTGCGTGTTCTTCAGTGTCTGGTGCAGGCACATTGTGGACAAAGGACTCAAAGTCATCCGCAGTCATACCCCTGGCAAGAAACTCAAGCAGGCGTTTGTCTTTGCCCTTGAGTTTGTACTGCACAGTATTCTTCTCAGTCAGGTACGTGTCCCACCCACTGCGCTTACCAAAAGACTTACGGGCAGCGTTTACGATACCCAAGCAACTTCCTGTTGGCGGTACATCAGGGTTCAGTTGGCAGATGATCTGGTTCTCAGGCATTTTGACTATCCTTTGTGTGTTTCGATCTTTTATGGAATGGATTCTTCCCCATTCGGAATGGCCATAAGGGGCAACTATACTGCACACACTTACGAACCTCTGCCTCGTTGAAAGCACAGTCAAGGCACTTAGCCCTGATAGCTTTCGTGAGTGATTTAGGGTGCCCTAATGCCTCCAAATCTTGTAAGTTGACTTCTGATGGTGTCATACCCACCAGTTCACCTTCATCGGTAGTTTGGTTGCCTATTTTAAGGTATTTCAGGGTGTCTTGAATCATTGGTTATATCCCATAGTTGTTCTTTAAGTGTAACTACATACCAGAATATGCCTACACTAGAGTCCCTCTCTAGAGTCTCTCTATAGTATGTTATACCTACTAAGTATATACACACTTAAGAGGACACTTAAGTAAGAGACTCTAGAGTCCTTGTCTTGACCCCCTGTATAAGAATATAAGTACTTTTTCGGCCAGTATATTCCATAAGACCCTCACTTTTCCGCTGTCTGTTGTCAGAAGGACACAACTTTCTTGTGTCACTTAAGATTGTTACCTATTATGTAGTTATTCTTGTAAGATTATTACTCAGTTCTTTTGGGGTTACCTTGGGTAGTGCCCCCCATGTTTTCAACATCTTTTCTGACCTCATCATAACTGTTGTAGTACTTGTAGTGGTCTACCCAAAAAACGAGAAACTTTCGTTCTTGTAGCCAATACTGCCTGTAGACACACCCATGGGTCTTAATCCTAAAAATTCTACTCATGTGTTACCTCAAGTGCCCTCTTCAGCTTCTTAAGACCGTTGCTAAGGCTCTTTGAGACAGCCCCTTGAGATACCCCTAATTCCTGTGCTACCTCCTCTTGCGTCCAATCATCTATATGCACCATCTGGACTATAACAGCTTCCTCTGGACTAAGGAACACCCACAGGTGATCTGTAATGTACTTGTAGAGGTCTTTTTCCACCACTACCTCCTCTGCACTACGGACAGTACCCAATGTGCTGGGCTGTACACCCTCCGTAGAGCCTCTGAGAGCATCGTACAGGGCCATCTCTGTGTTACCTTGAGTGTGAGTACCATCTACATCCTTAAGACGCTTTAGAAAGGCTCTCACGTCCCCACTTTTGGGTACATGCACAGGCTTGAGACTAATGTTCTTGTAGTCGTGCATTGCCCTTCGCATGTGACCTATGGCTGTGAATGTATCTGCACCATTCATCAGAGCCTCCCAACCTGCCAGAAACCCCTCTTGAAAAAGGTCATCATATTCCTGGGAGTCTTTGTACCGACTGGCGAGAGCACCTGCCACGGTCTGTAGGTTCTGCGCAGCCTCTTCAGATATTTCCATTATTATACCTCATTATCTTGTTTCTTCGCTCCATTTAGACATCGGTCTGTCCTTTCAGTTCTGCGAGGGTGGCATTGACGATTTCATGAACCACAATGTCAAACGTCTCCAACGTATCGCCGCGCCTGTTCAGCTTCTCTAAAGCCTCCACCGCCTTCGCCAGCTTGGCCTCAAGTTCTTCGTCAGTCGCAGTAAGTTCCTCAATGCAGTCGGCAGCTTCTCGACGTTCCTTCATCCAAATGTCTGTCTGTGAGATTATACTTCGGTCAGCATCCCAAGATGTACGCAACCGCTTTACCAGTTCTTCGTGTCTCATTGGTTCATCCTTCCCCTTGCTCACAATCATTGGTGACAATGTACGGGTAGCGCACGACATCGCCTAGTTGTTCTTCGTCCATAAGCCCGGCGTTATGTACGACTTCGGCTAAAACGCCCACAACCTTCGACAAAGCGTAAACCTGCGATGCAAGCTCTTCCAGCCTCCCGTCACAATGCGACGTATACATTACACCTTCGGTCACGGCTTCACGGACACTAACCGAGTCAACTTTGCCAGGTTTCCTTGTGTCCTCGTACCTAACTACTTTCATCACGTTCTCCTTCCCCATAACTCTAGTTGCTGCACAATCTGACGTAACCAGGGTCCATGTCGTGAACCTCTTGCCCTGTCTTACTGTGCCATAGGATAATCAAGTCTCTTCCTTCAGTCATAAACCACTTGTGCAGGTTTGGCGGGTAGTGTGCAGCCATTCGCCTGTCATATCGCAGTTTGTTATAAGGTGTAGCTGGTACAAAAAGAACCTCAGTAGCACCGTGAAAACCAAGTGTGGCATCAGGGGCTACACAGGTGTTAGGAAGGCTCAAATACATGGTGCAAGTTGAGATACATGTTCCGATGATTTCAACACGTGTTCCACTTTTCGCCAGTGCGGCAATCTCTTCCTCACGGACACTGATAGAACCACCTTCGTCATACAGTACAGTCTTTACGTCACCTTTCGTCGGGGCTACCTGAATACTGCACCCGGCAAAAAACATGGTGCTGATTATCCCTGCAACACTCAGTGCTTTAATCTTGTCCATTATGTGTCTCCTTCCTCTTTAGTTATCAGTGCCTTGATAATCAACAGCATCGCTGAACATCATCTCAGGAATAGGCAGACCCAAAGCCTCACGCAACGCCTTGGCCGCATCTATAGAGCCGTGAAATGCCTTCCAAACGGTGTCGCCCCACCCGGTAGCTTTATTGGCAACATTCCAGTTTGAGTCTGATCGTTCCATATTCTTGGTCCTTTACTGAAATGTATAGAGGTAGCCCTTTGGGCTTTCGTGTGCGTACTGGACAAAGGGGGAGTTCATGCCAGCCCCCGGATTTTTGCCAGAGCCACGGCGTTCTTGACCAGTTGCAGGCTTTCGTCACCAAGAGGCGTTTCGGCACGGGTGTCGCGCCAGTGCTTGCGCGCATCAGCTACAGTGAAGTAACGGCATCCGGCTTTGATCCACAGTTTGCTATAGCGGATATGAGCAAAGAACTCGTAGCCGTCAGATCGCGCGCCGCAGTGGATAATGTCTGCGCCACTGAGGTCTGCGCCCCAGAGGTTTGCGCCCCTGAGGTTTGCGCCCCTGAGTTTTGCGCCCCAGAGGTTTGCGTCCTTGAGGTTTGCGCCCCAGAGGTTTGCGCCATTCTTGCGCGCCCACCTGACAGCAAGACCGATTTTCACGGAAACAGCGGCATGTTCCTCACAGTCGATTTCTGCGGTGAACTGCACTTCGTCGGTGAAGCGGTTGCGAATGTCGTATTTCATGCGATAATCCCTTCTTTTCGAGCCCGCAGCTCAAGTTGTTCGCGGAACCCCGCGATAGCGCACTGAACGTCTTTGATACGCTCCATTTTTATCTTGACTTTGCAGCATGGATGACTGGACTCGGAGAAGTTCACAGTATTGCATCCCTCGGCGCTCAAGCGTGTTTCGGGGTGGCCCATCATATTGTATATCACATCGTCAAGGTCATCAGTAAGCATTGCTTCGTCCCATATTCGTGATCCCTATGTAAAACTGCATAACACGTAAAGAATTACGTATACAGCAGCATAAACCGGAGTTTCCTACCCCTTACACTTAGAATGTAGGGTAAAAAAGTTCACCTTTCAAGTGCATTTCCTTAAGTTCTTCGATTTCCATTATCAATGATTGCAACCCCTCTGGTGCGAGACCTTCCCACTCCTTGTCATCAAGTTCCTTTTGTTTGCTCTTGAGCAGTTCTACCAGGTTCAATACACGGTTATCCATTGTTTACCTCCAGTGCTACTACAGAATCCAACCTGAAACTTCTCCACTGCCCAGCAGCATCACCTTGTGACACCTTTACTGGTACTGCTGTAGTGTTCTTAGGTGGTGATTTAGGCTCTTCCATGAAGCCGGTAATACTACGCTCAGTCCCATCGACCTTCGTAAAAACTACCGTGAACTCCTTGTAAAAACCGATGGTATCCAAAGTCTGTTGTACTTGTTTCTGTGTGAGTTTCATAGTCTATTCCTTTTTCCTTGAACCACTGTCTGAGGTATTCATAGTCTGATTCGTCGTATAAGTCAAGAAACATTATTCATCCTCCCAATCCAAACCATCATGCCCAAAATCCTGCACCAATGTGTTGTACAAATCATCGGGTATAAACTTTACATCTACCTCACACCCTAAAACCTCAAGAGCCACAAGTTTGATGTCTACAGGTTCATACCACACAGGTGAACCAGGGACACCGTAATCATTACGCTCAAATGTTGCTTCAAACACCATTGTAAGATCGTCTGTTGATACTGTTGCAGTAGCCATTATTTTTCCACCTTTGAGAAAGAGCTTACCAGATTAGACCACAAGTCTACAAACCCATCATCACCAATAAGGTATGCCTGCCCCTTGTCATCTGCGTACACCTTGTAACGTCCGCCCTGAGTGTAGGCGCAACTCTTTGATACAGTACATACTACAGTATCCCCCTGTCTTACGATAACTCTGCTGTTGTTACCCATCATCTTGTATCTCCTTTTATTTATGTGTGTCAGCACCTTATAGGCGATTCGGTTAATGGTGTCAATCTTTATTTCCACTGGTGGGGTTTGTCACCCGCCCATTCCCCTACTAGGTTACTTCTAATTCCCTTACCAGGAGTCCAGAGGATGAACAATTCCCACGGTAGGGGCTGCTCATTTCCACTGGTAGGGTTGCACCCAATCCAAACAGCATTATCACGGAATGTTACAAGACTGTAAGAATCAATCACTTTCTTGTGCCAAGCAAAATGTTTACTTGACTCGATTATTTCTACCCTTGTGATATTTTAGCAACTGATTCGCTATAGCCGTCCTCCAGTGTTTTTTGCGAGCGCCTTAGGGCACCCCAGCCGAATCAAGTCCGGTTCAAAAATTATGTCTATTTATACGCATATAAACCAGGTATTGTCTAGTCACGAAATGTTACAATATGTTTCAATATGTTACCTGGTAAGTTTAGAGCTTGCGAATCGGAATCCTTGGCCCTATACATAAGGCATCAACACAGGAGAACACGCTATGAAAAACCGAAAAGAGCTTATGACTGCCGACGAAGCGCAAGAGAACATTGCCATGATGCAAGAGCATACACAACCTGCCGCCATGCGCCGTTTGGTAGAGCTTGCCCTTGGCCCTCATGGCAACCTGAGTGAAGGCGCAAAAACCATCTACAGGAGTGTTTTGTAATGCTTGATATAATCACCATGGCGACACTGTTCTTGATAATATGTATCGCCACGCTTATTCTCGAAACCACAACTAAAGAGGACTAAACCCATGCAAAACCTGAAAACATACCGACTCGCCACCAAAACAGAATCCGGCCAGATTGTGCAATTCGGCCCCACAATGGCAATGCGGCAAGCGCAAACCAAACGGGATTCTATGGCATTGCTAACTACTTTTCCCGTCTATGTAATCAACACTATTGCGGAGTGAATCTAATGTCTGATACAATAACATACAAAACCATTATTGATCGCTGCAAAGACGATGTAATGGAATACACGCCGGATATTCCAAAAGAGAACACGCAAGAGGCTTGGCAAGACTTCATTGACGCTCTGGAAACATTCCGCGACGAATCCTATGGACATGCTCACGAAAGCATCGGCTCATGGGATTGGACAATCTATACTCATTATGGATGGAAAATCCTTGCTGCGTTGGACCAAGATGAAATCAACAGGGCAGAAGAATCCTATATTGAGTTGAACTATGGGATTGAGGTTCAAGACTTGGAGGGCGGCGCATTTTGTGTCTATGGCATTCAATCGAGTGTTGCCTATTTTGCCTTGGTCAATATCTGGATTGAACAGGCGTATGAAATTGTAAGCGAATTGCTTGAACTTGCGGAAACACAAAAGGAAAACTGAAATGGACGATAAATTCACAAAGTGTCTGAGACTTAAGATAGCTGCACAAGATGCACATGAGCGCGCCCTTGTGTATTACTGGAAAGAGGATGAATTCAGTGGCGACTCTCTTGATGAGGCAATAGAACGTCTTGAAAGAGCAATCGAAGAATACAAGCAAGCAAGGAAAGGTTAAGACAATGGGAACGCAGACTTATGAATATGAATACACAGATACGTTTGGGGGAGACGCTAACTATTGTTGGGTTAAGCGTGGCAAGGTTACGGTTCCTGATTTAGTGCATTATGGTTACACAGGTTCAACAGACGGTAGTTATGGTAGGGCAGACAGGGCGCAGCGCAAGCGCATAATGACACTGGTAAAGCGTGAATTAGGTTTAACAGGTATCAAAGGGAAAACTGATGAATATGGTGTCACCATTGAATTCAGACCTTATGGCATGAACACAGTCTTGTTTGTTACATACTGCGATTGACTAACACTATACACACAATAGGGCCGCTCTGGTGGGCGGCTTCTTTGTGTTTATAGAGGCGCAGCATCGCTGCTAGGGTATGCCTATGGTGCAACTGCGCTCTTGGGCTTGTATGGTGCCTCCCAGGCGCTCTATGGCTGTGGGGTATTATACTACCTGCATCAATGGTTTAGACTGGCATATTGCTTGGCACAGTTGCGATTGACTATCATTATCGGGGTGTAGCATTTGGTGGCGTTGGTGCTGCGAATCACCCATGCTTTGTCAAGTTTTTTCACCAGCGAATCACCATTTTTCTGATATGTTTCAACCCTTTGCATGATTCTTTTGTTCGTCCTTACGAACTATGTGCATAACTTTAGTCTTGACACGATTGTTCATGATTCGTTCTTACGAACTACTGATTCGTTCTGATTCTAGTGTGATTCCCCCTGCGCATATACCACTAGCCATGCACCTACGTCATACCTCTAGTGATTCGTCATGCATCCAGGTTATGTCAAGCGATTTATTCCTGTAACATACTTCACATTTGCGTGATAATGGGGTGTCAAGGGGTTGACAAAGGATGGGACCCTTAGAATCATGAGTGTGACATTTTGGCAACGTGCGTAGGCACCCAGAAATCCAAAACAAAAGAAATCCCACAGGGTCTATGACACCTGTACCCTGATACCAGCAATGAATCACCTCACGAAATGTTACATTTGTGTCTAGTGCGACAGAATAGCGCACATAAAAGTAACCATAGTTATCAGGCACTTAGTGAAAAAGTCGATCACAAATTGTTACAACTGGAATAATTGTCCTCAAAAAGTACTTATAATACTATAGGGGGATAAAAGACTCTATAGTATATACTTAAGTTTCTCTCTTAGGTAAGTATTACTTAGTAGGTATATATACTCTTAAGTGATTCTATAGTTATACTATAGTATGGCTACATACAGGGATTATATACTGGTATGTAATACACACTTTAGGTAGGCACTTACGTATACACTACAGTATGACTCTAGAGTAGCTGCGCTACCGTCTACAGGTTTATGTAGTTACACTTAAGTGTGCCACCTGCGCTACCTTCCATAGTACCCAATTATGTAGTTATACTTATTATGTAGCTACACCAAAGATTCTCCACTTAAGACTCGCTTCAGAGAGCTTCCTACAGCCTGATAGCTTGAGTCATAGGTGGAGAACACTTCCAACCTCACAGAGAGTTTGTATAAATGCAGAAGCAACCCAACCAGCTTAATTACAACTCAGAGATTGCTAAAGTAGTGCGTGAGTATGCCCCCCACGTAACTGAGAAAGAAATCATTAGCATGATTCAAAAGTATGCTGATGCTCCTGCTACCAGAGCCACCTTTATGAAATACTATGGTGATGACTGGTATGGTGCCCGTAGTAAGGTTACTAAGAGTATTGGCTCAAGGGTAGTCCAACAGGCACTTGAGGGTGACCCTACTGAGCCTGCTACATTCAAGTCCCAAGAGTTCTACCTTCGTACCAAGGGTAGCTGGACACCAAAGACCATTGAAGAGACCCGTGAGGTTGGTACTGAGGAAGAAGAGGCTGAGAGTGCTGTAGATGCCCTTATGAGCCTGTTAGGGAAGAACAAAGAAGAATGACAGTATTCGTCTACCACATCCACACGGACGGAATGGGGTTGGACCAAGGTTATGTTGGCATCTCTGTAAAACCTAAAGCACGTTGGGCAGAGCATCGTAGACGTAATGAAAATCCAGTTCTGTCGCGGGCTATCAAGAAGTATGGTGACAAGGTTCGGTATAGTATCCTTTCTGTTCACGACACGTTGGAAGAAGCGCTATGGCAAGAGTTCACCCTACGCCCATTTAAGGGTATGGGTTGGAATATAGCCAAGGGTGGTGGCTTGCCCCCTGCTAATGGTGGGTGGAATAAGGGTCAAACAACTCCACCAGAGGCTAAGAGAAAACAATCAGAAGCCCGTGCAGGTAAATACGGCGGCGCAAACCACCCAAGAGCAAAACTAGCGGACATTTACAACAAGGAAGGCACCAGAATTGCCAAAAATGTTGTGGTTAGGGTTTGGGCTAAAGAGAATGGTTACCACCAAGCACACCTAGCGGCAACTGCCACAGGGAAACTTAAATTGCACAAGGGCATTTACGCAAGGTACATCTAATGCCCAAGAATGGACTCCCGATACATTCTGACGATTTAAGAGCGTTGCCAGCATCCAAAGTACAAGAGGTTATGCAAGAACTTGGCCCGCAGAGGGCAGAAGAGTTGCAACACACTTGGGAGTTTTGGGCCAGAGAGAACCAGCTTGAGCCTGCGGGTAAAGACTGGAATACTTGGATGGTGAACGCGGGACGGGGTTTCGGAAAGACCCGCTCAGGTGTCGAGTGGGTAAGAGAGAACGTAAAGCGTGGTGTTAAGCGTATTGCTGCTGTAGCTGCTACTAACTCAGATATTGAACGGGTTATGGTTAAGGGTGAGAGTGGCTTCCTGTCAGTCTGCTGGAAGGGGGATAAGACCTACTCCGGCAAGAAGATGGGTTTCCCTGAGTGGTCCCCCACCAAGAGGGCACTGACTTGGGATAATGGTGCTCAAGTACTATTTTTCTCAGCAGAAGAACCCGAACGTCTCCGTGGCCCTCAGTTTGAACTTGCTTGGTGTGATGAGACTGCCGCGTGGAATAAAGACGTAGACACTTGGGCGATGCTCCAGTTCTGTATGCGTCTAGGTAAACACCCCCGTATTATGGTTACTACCACACCTAAACCTACTAAACTTATCCGCCAGATTCTTAAAGACCCTAAAACTACAGTTACCACTGGTAGTACCTTTGATAACTCAGACAATCTTGCGGATACCTACCTGGAGGCTGTTAAGGCCCAGTATGAGGGCACTAGGCTCGGTAGGCAAGAACTCTATGCTGAAGTCATGGAAGAAGCAGAAGGTGCCCTCTGGACCACCGAAATGCTTGACAATGCCCAGATCAGCAGAGATGACCTCCCCCAACTAAATCGTATTGTAGTCTCCTTGGACCCTGCCATTACGGCTAACAAGGAATCTGACATGACTGGTATTGTAGTTGCTGGTATTGATGTCAATGGCAAGGGTTACGTATTGGGGGATTACACAGGCAGACTATCTCCCCAAGGTTGGGCATCAAAGGCTATCGAACTTTACCACCATCACCAAGCGGACAGGATTGTAGCTGAACGTAACCAAGGTGGGGATATGGTTCGTAGGACTATTGAGGTAGAAGATGAGACTGTGCCTATCAAACTGGTTCACGCATCCAGAGGTAAGTACGCTAGGGCTGAACCTATCTCTGCACTATATGAACGTGGCCTTGTCTACCATGTGAGGAACCCTGAAGATGGGGCTAACCTCAATGAGCTTGAGACACAGATGCGTACATGGGAACCCCTTGGTTCCATAGGCTCCCCTGACAGACTTGATGCCCTTGTGTGGGCACTTACAGACCTGATGCTAGGGTCTTACCAAAAACCCAAATTACAGCTTGTATATAGCAATGCCAAAGGTCTCAGATGAAGACGTGCCGTGGTTCAAAAGGAAACCCTTGTGTTGTTGGGGATGTAGAGCAGCCTCTTTCTGAGTTCTACAAACAAGCAAGGAACAAAGACGGACACTGGCATACTTGTAAGTCTTGTGACAGAGTGAGGCTTAAAGAGTCCTACCAGAAAGACCGGGACAGGATTCTGGAAAACACAAAGGTGTACGGCAAAGCAAACCGGCACATCACCCGTAAGGCCTCTAAGAAGTACTATTATAAGAATCGAGAATCTAACATCCAAAGAAAACTTGATTGGTGTAAGAACAACCCTGAAAAAGCTGCTGCAACGGCGGCGGAATATCGGGCAAGAAAGAACAAAGCTACCCCAACTTGGCTGTCAGAAGATCATAAAAAGCAGATGCTAAAAGTCTACGAACACGCGCGCGAGTGTGAAATGCTGACCGGGGATAAATATCACGTAGACCATATCGTGCCTTTAAAAGGTGAGAACATCAGTGGCCTGCACGTGCCGTGGAACCTGCAAGTCCTTCCCGCAGACCTCAACATAGCAAAGAGCAATTCTTATGGTTAAGCAACTCTCAGAAACAGAAGCTAAGACGATTCTCGGGGTTGCTGGCGAGAACACTCACAATGGGCAAATACGATCCGATGAATTTCTTTCAGAATTGCGTGGAAAACGTGCGATTAAGAAATGGAAAGAGATGCGGGAGAACGATAGTACCATCGGTGCTGTTATGTATGCAGTTGAACAAATCCTTCGGGATGTTGACCTGAGTGTTAAGCCTGCCGATGACTCTGAAGCTGCCAAGCGTGAGGCTGACTTTGTAGAGAGCGTCCTTGAGGATATGGAGCATACCCTTGATGACCATGTGTCTGAAAGCCTGTCATTCCTGTCCTACGGATTTAGCTGGTTTGAGGTTGTGTACAAAAGACGTAACGGGAAAGACACTCAGAATCCAAAGAAACGGTCCAAGTTTAACGATGGTCGTATTGGTGTCCGTAAGATTGCTTCCCGTGCCCCTTGGACTGTATCCCGTTTTGATGTAGACACCAAGACTGGTGAAATCTTGGGGATGTACCAGGATGGATCGAACTACATCCCAAGCCGCAAGAGCCTTTACTACAGGACCACCAGCATTAACAATGACCCTTCCGGGAGGCCAATCATCCGTAATGCTTACACATCCTACGAGTACCTTAACAACCTTCAGGCTATTGAGGCTATTGCTGTAGAACGTGAGTTGGCTGGTATCCCTATGGCTAGGGTTCCTGCTGAATACCTTTCCGCTGATGCTACTGTTGCACAACGTGGCTTCATTAGTGAACTCCAAAGCATCCTGCGTGATGTCAAGTTCAATGAGCAAGGTTACATTATTGTACCCAGTGACACTTACCCCGGTAAAGACGGGGAGCCTACAAGCATCCGTATGGTAGATGTAGAACTCATGTCATCTCAGGGTAATCGTAACATTGATATTGACCCCATTGTAAGACGTTACCAGCACGACATTGCCCGTAGTGTTCTCTCGGAGTTCCTTATGCTGGGTAGCCAAGGCGGTTCTTACGCGCTTTCCAAGAGCAAGACTGACCTTTTCTTACGCGCCTTGGAGTCGTACATCCAGACTATTGTAGATGTCCTTAACAAGCAGCTTGTAGAGCGCCTGTGGGAACTTAATGGTCTTAACTACGATCTTATGCCTAAGATTGTTGCTGGAGATGTTGCACCCCATGACCTCAAGGAACTTGGGTCTTACCTACGTAATCTCAACGGTGCTGATATCAACCTTGCTTCTCAACCTGATATTGTAGATGCACTTCTGGATAACGCTGAACTACCAAACCTCAACCGTGAAATCTACATGGAAGACCTTGAGGCAGAGCGTAGGATGAACCTTGCACGTGCTGATTACTACGATGGGCCAGATGACAATGTTGTAGGTGCCTCTAACAACAACCAAGAGCCTGCTTAAAGCAGACATCTGGACGTAAGACTGTAAAACAACAGAGAAAGGGGGGAATTATGCCTAGTTGGGACCGAAAGATTTTTGAAAAAGAAAACCCCGATACTACAACTGAGACAAATACAGCCCCTGCACTCCTAAGCACCCCAGCCACTGTATCTAGCGGACCCGCTCAGGTGTTCACAGTTGTTAACCCCTCTAACTCTCAGTCCATTAATCTTTATGATGACGATGTTCTTACTTTTGTAATCCTCCCTAATACATCCATCACCCTCGCCTTCCCCGTCACATTCAATAATTCACTTAAGGTGTCTAACACTGGCGTTTCTACGGTAGATTACTCTATTCAATATGTGAGGCTCTAATGTCTATTGCGGAAGATGTGATAAAGGAAGGCGTGCAGAAGGCTGAGTATCAGGGCGAGAAAGTAACCCTTAACAAGCCTCGACGTATTCAAGGTGGCAACAAGAAGTTTGAAGTGTTTGTCCAAGATGGCGACAAAGTTAAACGAGTAACCTTTGGTGATCCTAACATGGAAATCCGTAGGGATGACCCCAAAGCCCGTGCTAATTTCCGCTCCCGGCATTCTTGTGATGCAGCTACAGACAAGACCTCCGCTCGTTATTGGAGTTGTCGCATGTGGGAAGCAGATACATTGGTGAGTGATATGACTAAAGCTGACATTGAGCAAGGCAATTCTTGCGACCTCGAAGGTAAAATCCTCAAGGTAGACGACGAACAGCGCATGGTATTTGGCTGGGCTTCTGTTGTCACTGAGAAGGGAGAGATGGTGGTTGACCGTCAGGGTGACGTAATCGAACCTGAGACTTTGGTCAAGGCCGTAAACGAATTTATGGAGCATGTGCGGGTAGGCAAAGCTATGCACATCGGGGAACAAGTTGGTGTCGTTGTACACTCTCTCCCTATCACTAAAGAAATTGGTGATGCTCTTGGTATCCAGTCTGATCGTGAAGGGTGGGTTGTCGCATACAAAGTGTACGATGATGCAGTCTGGGAAATGGTCAAGAGTGGGGAACTTGCGGCCTTCAGTATCGGCGGTCGCGCTATGAAAGAGGAGATGTAACTTTGCCTAGTCTTCTTAAAAACTTGCAGCTTGAGGAACTTTCCCTCGTGGATCGACCTGCCAATGCACAGGCAATGGTTAGCCTCTTCAAGCGCGACAACTCTGAGGAAGTTGAGAAAATGACTGATGAAATGGA